>Ga0209700_100954_pt1 | contig 58290 bp, 29 predicted proteins | sample SiratroredBW_FD_187528 | JGI IMG/M metagenome (GOLD analysis project Ga0209700, IMG submission 187528) | Root nodule microbial communities of legume samples collected from California, USA - Siratro red BW (SPAdes) (version 2) | ecosystem: Host-associated > Plants > Roots > Nodule | place: USA...
TTTATATATATATATATATATATATATATATATATATATATATATATATATATATATATTTTATCTTTTTCCTCTTATCACACACCGTGAAAGAAAATCTTCCAGTGAAATGACCACGACGATGGAGAAGAATAATGGTATCTTCAAAATCAGACAAAAATAAAAAATAAAAAAATTGTGTGCTAACATTTATTTATTGCTTTAGCTATTATTCTCGCATCGATTTTTTTTCCATTTTAGTATAATTTTTGTACAAACATTTTAAGTAGACAAAATCTTTTTTTATTCTTACTATAAATAAATGGTGCCAAAGATGTTATTTAATTTAGAATAAAATAATTTTAATGTAAATAATAACATTAATTAAAACCGTAATTTTAATACCATTTTAATTTTATTTTATTAATATAGTACAATTTTAATTTAATTTTTGAAATTATGATTTCATTCTATTAAATAAAATTATATCAACTTAATCACAGCAAAAATAATATTTTTTTACCTACTCTAAGAATTTTGTAAAAAGTTTATACTAAAAAAAAAAAAACCTCTCGCATCTAAAACAATACTCTACCTATTAATTAATTGGTAAAACGATTTCTCTTTATTCTCTCCTTTTTTAGAATTTCGTGGAAACTACGAGAACATTTTTTCCACTTGACTGAAGAGTCTAGCAGCTGTACACATAAAAATCAATTAGATGTTTGGAGGCGTCAGAAAAATTGCATTAAGAAAATTGCCTTGCTTGAATTTTTATGCGGTATTTTTCACAAGAGAGAAACTTTTATAATTCCAATAAACTTATTACAGAATATAAATTCATTTTTAATATTTAACACAATTATATATTTAAAATCAAAACTTAATCTAAAATTTCTTAATTAATTTTTAACGTTTTCATTCTGATTATTCATATTAATGATGTCTCGATTTCTTAGTATAAATCAATCACGTCAAAAAATTGTATATTAAATTATGAATAAAAGAGTAAATGAGTTTAAGTCAACGCCCTTGGTGTATGCTTCTTAAAATATATAAGGATTTTCATGAGCCGTCAAATAACTGATTTTTAGTTGAATAATATAACAATAAATTTACTTATTAAGTAGGGCATGAGCCGTCAAATTTGTAGTTAAAAGTTACAACAAATAATATATATATATATATATATATATATATATATATATATATATATATATATATATATATATATATATATCCATAATAATCATAAAATTTAGGGAGAAAAAAAAACATAAAAAAGTGGCCATATCATATTGTTTTTAAAAAAGGAGAATTTTCTTATTCCAATAGAAATTGAAAATAAAAAAATATAAATAAAAATCATATTTAGGATAACAAATATCAATTATTAAATCTTCTCATAACTAATCAATCAAGATTTACTAATTAATCTAAATAGGTGGAATATTATCTGATAATCACGAGGTTTATTCTCAATTGATTTATGTTATATATTCACCCAAAAACATATAAATATAGTTCTATTTATCAGGAAATACTCAATTTGATTGTAGGTGAATCCTCATTTAATAAATTCAATAACGATTATCGAGGACATAATGTATCTAGATTTGAACTCAATTTTTATTACAAATATAATGAACTATAACTATTTGTGTTATTTTCTTAGTAATCTAACATCATTATTCATATCTAATAATTACACTATTCATATTTTTTATATTTATAATTTTAAAAAAATAATATTATCATGAGTCTCTAATTGCTTCAAAGTTGTCTATTTGAAAAGTTTTCGTAGTTACCCTTATTTAAAAGATAAAAAAGTTACTATAACATATAATTAAAATCAGTAACTTCGTTACAAAAGATAAAATCCAACTGTTTGTCTTGTATCTTAAATATAATTAATATATACATTAGGGACGTTTCAGATTTCAGGTCTCCTCGTTAATCCAATTGAATATCACTTAAAAAGAAATTGAACCCATGCCGAGGGCTTAATTACGAAGTGATGAAACTTACGTAAGAACATAAGTAGAAGGAAAAAAATTATGTCCAGCGAATTAAGCAAGATATTAAAGTGAGTGTTTTGAAAGTATGCATTTAAAAGGTAATTAATTTAAAAGAGTAATTAACCAAAATTTGAACTGATAAATATAAATAGGAATCTTTGACTGAAAAAGACGTGGAACTATGGAAGGTGAAAATTGGCGTGTGGCACGAAACTGGAACTTGCGCGTATGGTAATCCCGTTCCCACGTCTGTTCCACTGCACACCAAAATTGAACCCAATCGAAATCGCTGGGGATGTAAATGTAATTTCATAATTTCATTGAACATTTATGGCAGAAGAGCTTTATTAGAGTTTGGTTGCAGTAGGGATTTTATTTTATGAGATCGAAGCAAATTCAATGGAAATAGAAAGCCGCGAATGAATAATTAATGCAAGCAGAAGCATGTGGATTAATATAATATTATCACTATCGTTATTAAAACAAAAAACAGAATACTAAATTGTGGTATATAGCGTCAGGAACAGGTTGGGAGAATAACAAACATTTGGCCTCCCAAAAGAAGCATCTTGTGAGAAAAGATGGAATTGATGTGTCATTGTTCCACTTTTCTTCTTTCGCCGGAGAAACCCAACTCGGCTTGTTCTCTTTCTCTCAACTACGCTCTCGTTATTCTCAATCAGAGTCTTCCCAGATTTGCTCCTCTGCTTTGGGACCACGGTATTCTTGCTGCACCCTTTCATATGTTCTTTCTCTTTACTGTGTTGATTCATGCACTGATTCGTGCATTGATGGATGCAGCTCATGTGCGAGTGTGCGCCGATGGAGGTGCCAATAGGGTGTATGATGAAATGCCTCTTTTCTTCCCGCATCAACAACCTGCCCATGTTCGCGCCAGGTTCCTACTTTTTCATTTAAATTTTAAATTTTGTTCTGAGGTTTTGTTTTTCTCTTTAGCTTAGTTCCGTTTGCGTGACTTTGTGTTTGTGGTTGCGTTGTTTCTCGCAATTGGGGTGCTGAGTGAAAAGGTCTGACTTTTCCATCACCGCTTTTGAGTTCTTGCATTCAGTGGTCCAGGGTAGGTTCACAAAAGGCTGGTTCTTGTAATAAAATTATGTTTTTTTTTTTTCTTCTTTTACATGATGGAAACTTCTTGACGTTTATGATTTCTGAGTTCGAACGTCTTTCTTGAAAGTTTCAAGCGGGGTGTGATTTTCTTGACTTCTATTTTACGTATTTGTGGTGGGTTTTGGTTTCTTAAAATTCGGAGTGGGTTTGAGTGAGACTAAGTGAATAAGAAAAGGAAATAGCCAAATAGGATTTCTGTGAGTTAGTGTAGGCCACATCAATTAGATTCTGGTAATCCTTTTTGCCATTGTTGTACTAAAGTAACCAGTCCATGTTCCCATCATTATGATTGATCATGATGAATCTTTCCATACAAACAATTTTATGTCACTCTTACCTCTGGTCCTGGGTGACAGATAGTGCTTACCAGTGCCTTGTTTGTTTCTGCTTGTCGTGGAATTCCCACGTACCGCATTTGATGTTATCTTATTAGAGATTAAAGATTTTCTGCCATGATATATTTCCTTAATTTTATTTTCACTTATACGTGTATCTGGGTGGAATTATTATGGGGTAGTTGTGGAAAGTCATTCTTCTTCTAAGTGGTAGTCAACGATATCTTCCAATAACTGATCTAACTTTTCATATAACGCGCTTCTTTGTACATTTTTGCATATGGGATTGATGTCAATGGTGTAATCTCTCCAAATGATCTTTATTTCCATTTCTAGTCTACGGAGTATAATTGTTGGAGGATTTGGTTAGACTGCAAACGTTGTCACATTTATTGTTTTCAGTACCATTGTCAATGTTTTGCTATTGTTAATTGCTGGTGGCATGTTTTTGGCATCTTCAGTATATGGTTGCAGATTTCCTTTTAACTTTTGCTAGCTTTCTATCAGGTACAAACCTGATGCAATTAAAGGAGACATGGATTCAATACGAAAAGAAGTACTTGACTTCTATGCAAAACTGGTATTTCCCTCTCTATCTGCGTAATATATATCGTTATGGTTTTTTGTGTAGCAAGCCATCGATTTGGTCCTCGAATTATTATTTTATCTCCTACTTAGTCCTTAAAGTAATAAAAAATAATAAGTGGTCCCTGAAGTTTTGTGACATTTATTCTGTTGTTCACTCTGGTAATGAAACTGTTTCGAAGTCCCTTAATTATAAGGTTGGACGGTTTTAAAGTGAATAGATAATCGTTGTCATAATTCTTAGTCCCAAATTTACCATCTCAAATTCCAATCACCATGAAAGGACAGAACGCAAACAATGTCTGGTATAGTGAGAGTAAAATTCGCATAAAAGCAGAGTTAAAAAATCATGATAATGACAACAGACTATTTTTCTGAAGAATCTACCTTGCATGTTTTGCTTTACTTTCTTCGATATTTAAAGGGTCTCCCCTTTGTCATAAGCAGTTATTTTGTTTTCGATGGTCTGAATTTTGACCTTTGACATAAGCAGTTATTTTGACAACTAAAATTGCATGCTTATCAATCACTAGAATCAATTGAGTTTCAAGATTTATACTGATATGTATCTCTCGTGTTAAATAATTGATAATAGGAAAATCAACTATAGAGCGTGGATGTGCTTGTTATATGAAAAATAAACTCCTAACTCAAACAATGTATTTTTCTCTTATCAGACAAAATGCTACGAGTTTAGGACACTAATGTTATGTGTTGCTTCTAATTCTAATGGATAAATTTGATGTTTTTTTTTGGAGAAGAGGGATCAAATAGATACACGCCTGAAACAAAGGGACAAGTTCTACACATGTTTTAAACAGTCCAACCTAGCAGCACTTAAAAGGAATTCAAAATAGTTTCGTTAACAGTAGGACTAACTGGACGGATGATACAAAACTTTAGGAGCTCCATAACTTTTAATGAGCTTGCACATGTGCAAGCAATGGAGAAAATGAATTCAAAAGGCAACTTTATTGTTCAAACCGAAGTACCATTTTTTATTCATGTCACTGCTGTATGTACATCTTGAATCCTGTATAAATCATGTCAAGGGTCTTATGCTAGTTTTCTTCCTGCAGGGAACTAAGATAATAGATGAGTCGCATGATCAGGACACCACAGATTTACACAAATGTGTCGCATACATACGTGACCTCACTCCAAAGATTGATGGATCAGAGGTGAGTTGAATACTTGGTTATACTATTTATTTTCCAATTTTCTTTTGGAGAGGGCACAGCCGCACAGGGGATTGAACTCATGGACTAACATAATTTTGGAATAATTGAAATTAGTAAGTCTTGTGCCTTATCTGCTCTAATCCCATTTTGATAGTAAAGAATTGTTATCATGCTATGTGTATTTAGTTGTACCACTGGAATTAACTCAGCTTGGTAATGACTCTTCCACCTTTCTTCCTAATGCAATTACAGCTATGCATTCTTGTTGCTGGAGCACTTGGTGGGAGATTTGACCATGAGATTGGAAATATTAATGTTTTGTGTCGATTTTCCAACACACGAATTATCCTTCTATCTGATGATTGCCTCATTCATCTTCTTCCAAAGAATCGACATCATAAAATCTTTATTCAATCTTCTGTTGAGGGTCCGCATTGTGGACTCATTCCAATTGGGATGCCGTCTGGAAGCTCTACAACCACAGGACTCAAATGGGACCTCAGTAAGTAATGCTTTTAGTTCTTTAATAATAATGTCAGATGATTAGTGTAAATATGTTAGTCTGTAAATGAAACTGTACTTCCCGAGTCTCTGCTTGAGTAGGATGGTAACTGTTGCCACTATGATATCAGAAAAAAATTGCCTCGTCCGTGGTAGATATCAAGCAGTATATGGGATGGATTTACTTTTTATGTGTCGCCCACTAATAAATAAGTAGTTAAACACGTTTACTAGCAATCTACCAGAACGTCAATACACAACAGAGTAAATATGATGCTGTAGTGTGATGGAGGCATCAATGTTTCGTATAGTAAAAATCATCAACTTCCATTTCCTTTTTCAATTACCCAATTTTGATCTTGTTTATAAATGTTGGCTGATGTATGAACTTTTTATTTTGCTTATTTCAGAGGACACGGCAATGAGATTTGGAGGTTTAATAAGCACATCGAATGTTGTAAAAGGGGAAATAGTTACAGTACAGTCTGATTCAGATCTTCTTTGGACTATTTCTATTAAGAAGCACTAGGTTTTACCTGTTGCATAGTGCAGTGATTTTTCAGATCTTTCATACCTATTATATGGGTCCTATTCTATTTCAAAGGGTCACAGCTTCAGCTGACCTTTCTTTATATTTCATTCTTTCAATTTACTGTGTGAATTACGGGAGGGCAAAAGGGAAATAGGGAATTATTCTTTAATGTAGGAACTTCTATTCCTAGTGACTATGCTTGGAAATTCAGTTTTCGAAGAGGTTACCTACATTCCTTGGTTCAGTTGTATGGTAACATTGTATGTTGATTTATTATCCGTAAATGAAATAGCAGAATAAGATGGCAAAAATTTGAAGAGAAAACTGATATTATAACAGACTGTTAATTGGCACTCTAAACTGCTTAATAGAAGAAATTATTGTATGATTTGTGATCATTACGTGTCAAGGGAGTTATCAGTTTTTTTTTTATTATTTTAGGAGAGTTAATAAAATTTGATTATGTATTAGGTGGAGATAGACCGAGATCCTGGGTATACAATGATCTATAAGAACATGGATGGGAAATGAGTTTGAATCTAGTGTATCTGATCACATGTGATTAGTAGATAAGATTCTTATGATAACAATACTTTTAGTAATAGTCCTCCTATTTGTTAGGAAACATGAAACACAAGTAAATGTGGCTATGTTAAAAAAAAAAATATTACTTATATTTATTTTTGAAGAAAGACTGGATATTTTAATTTTAATATATCAAAGAAAATACTAGTGGTGTGATAAGTGCAGTTCCAATAAATATTTGTTAATATTTATTAGTTTAATTTTCATGTCTGTAAGCATGTCATTCTTATTTATAAGTTATCGCAATAATAGCTTATGAAACAATTAATTATATTCACAATGGATGTTAATTATTGAAAGCTTTTAAAATATAAATTCAACTATATAATAAAGTACTTTAAATTTTCAGGTATGTTCGGATTAAAAGGAGGTTGAAAAAGGAAAAAATAGAAAAAAATTGAAAAGGGTAAGTGTTTGAATTGAAAGAAAAAGAGTGAAAAGAAAAATCAGTAAAAAAAATTATAGCTGATTTTATTTATACGATAAAATAATTAATTTGTATATTATATATTTAAAAGATCATTTGTATTAATATATAACAACATTTTTAAAATAACGCTCAAATAAATTAATAATTGTTTTTCTGGTAAGAAATATTTTAAAAAAATAAATTGTTAAGATATTCTCAAGTGATAAAACTATTTTGAAGAAAAAAAAAAAAGTTCAAAATAGAATGAAGTGTAATATTTTTTTATTTGTCCTTCAAGCAAAGTATTTTTTTATTTATATTAATCAATTTAAAAAAAATGAAATGTCATTTGCTTATTTTCACGTAAAAAGGAAAAAAAAAAATAGTACAATGTATGTATCTCTTGGAGACACGAGCTTAATTCGTTCTTGTATTAATTTATGGAGTTCTCAACATGACACCATTTTAAGAAAGTTACAGAAAAATAACTCCCACAGTATTTTGCTACAATTTTAAGTGAATCAAATTCCTCAGCTTTAAGCCTAAGTGACTTGATATATTCTTTTCCTAATAAACAAATTATAATGCAGAAAAAATAGTTTTTAATATTCTCAAAGTAACGAATAAATGTAAAGGTTTTTTCAATTATTTTCCAAAATTAGGGGTTATAACAAAATTAATATTTTAAAATTTATAATAGTTATATATTATAATTTTTAAACGGTTGATTATATAAAAAGTATTTAAAGTGGTAATGTATTAAAATTAAACTCTTAATTATGTTTTCTCAAAATAAAAAATTATGTATTTTAGTACATATTCAAAAATTGAAAAAATAACATTTAGAAAAAGGTTTATCATATGCTCAATATTCATACTCACAGGATTATTGTTCACCTCATTCTACTATAAAGATAAATTTAAATAAGAAATAAATTAAGTAGGCATTCAATAAATTCGTATTAAATATATAATATTTTTTAATCAAAATAATTTATTTATTAACTTAGTCTTAAAACTTACAATATTAAAAAATCGCTAGTATTTTTTGTACTCAAATACACTCTCATAGAAAAAGTTCTTTTGCCTTCTCTCTTTCCCTCTCTTCCGGCCTCGTTTGTCTTCGAATCGCACAGTTTCAATCATTCACCACACTTCTCATCAACGACATGGTAAGCACCTCACTCTCTCCAAACCTAGTACTTTTCAAACACTAACGTTAAAATTGTTAATCGAAAAAAACTTGAGTTGGATTCAACTTCCCCCAACTCGTCGTAGAATCTGAAGCTCTAGGGTTACTGTTACTGTTGTTTAACCTCACATTATAGTGTATATGATATTACCTTTTTACCCCCCATTTTGTGTATACCCTTTGCAGCTTCCTCTCTCCCTTCTCAAAACTGCCCAAGGCCACCCCATGGTAACTCACTTTTTTATTATGTTCTGTTTGATTTCTATTATTTTTATTTTGTTATTATTATTATGATGATGATGATGATGTTATGACTGTGTAACAGTTGGTAGAACTGAAAAATGGAGAGACTTATAACGGCCATTTGGTTAATTGCGATACATGGATGAACATCCATCTCCGAGAAGTCATTTGTACATCTAAAGTAATGTTGTTTTTTTGATCCCTTGTAATTTGACTACGTTGGACATGTTTGTTCATAGATTTTGATTGAAATTGGCAATGCAGGATGGAGATAGATTTTGGAGAATGCCTGAATGCTACATACGAGGCAATACGATCAAGTACCTTCGAGTTCCTGATGAGGTGTGTAGCAGAGATTTTGTTTATTATAAAAAACGAAACTTTTGGAAATGGGTTGAGAAGAAGGTGAAGCTTTGACAATTGTAAAGTTGTTGCCTTGTGATCTGGTGGTCTATAGAAAATAGCCTCATCCTTGCGTGTTTAAGGGAACTGAATTCATTGCAGTCAATTTGGCATGCATTCACTCAGTCGTTGTGGTTATAACTGTTTGATGACGATTGGATGGTTCAGATTTTAAATGTGTTTTAACCCGATTCATGCAAATAAAATATGAACCCTCTGATGAAGGTTCCAAATTGCTGAATAGTTGAGTGCCAGACTTTGACTGTAAACAATCCCAATCTGCTTTTAACCTTGCAGTAGTGGGAGAATTGTGCTTTGGGCTATACCATTTCAGTGAATAGAATTAAGGGTTTCTGTTGAGTGATATATGAGCTGGCACTGCACATACATTTATTCTACTAATCTTTCTTTTTTGTCATTATTTTAGGTTATTGACAAAGTTCAAGAAGAAACCAAGACCCGAGCAGGTAAGCATTGTTTTGGCATCTAGTTGGTTGGTTAGTTTAAGTAGAAGTAATGTGTGGATGTGAGTTTGAAAGTTCTGCGTTGTATTGGAGTGGACATGATAAAATAGGAGGACCCTCGAATCAAATTCCGTAAGAATTTCAGTAAACAGGTAATGTCGGGTCATGAGAATTTTGGCTCATCAATAGTTAGAAGGTCATTTGAAACAGATCTCCTTGCTGTTTTGAACTCTGGCCTATGAACCCAACCAACTTCCCCTGATGAATCTGATGGTTGTTCAGTATCATGTAAATTAACTAGGTATTTTTATGTGGAGACAATGAAAGATTGCAATGCGTATCATAATGAAGATATATATCTTTCATATATGAATGGATAATAACTTGATATTGCTTATTTGAAAAATCCTAATTTAGCTGTGTATTATTTATTGAAAAATCTAGACATTCTCTGATTAATATCTCCTTTTCAGATCGTAAACCACCTGGTGTGGGGCGTGGGAGGGGAAGAGGCAGAGAGGAAGGTGCTGGTGGACGCCAACCAAAGGGAATTGGGCGTGGCCTTGATGATGGAGCTGCCAAGGGAGCTGGAGGAGGTCGAGGCAAGGGTGGCCCTAGTGGAAAGCCTGGTGGAAGCAGAGGTAAATCATAATCCACTTTTTGCATGTATTACCCTTTCTTCAATCATTTGTAGCATTCTATCCTATATATCACCGTGCCAGGATTTAAAGTTTCATACTATTTTACTTCTTTTCACGTAGATCAGATGAACTCCAGATAATCATGAAAATTTTGAAGTGTAGAAGTGTTATTATTGGGTTAAGTAAGTTTTTGGTAACTCCAAAATTGATCTGTGTTGAAATTGGTATCGTCATATTTTTTTTAGTGGTTTGATACCACAATTTATTAAATGTTAATTTGGTCCTAGCAGTAACTTTATTAGTCTTAAATTATCAGTGTTGATTTGTAATCATCTTAATCAAATATTGGCATGCATACTAACATGTGAAATTGTCAAAATTAGCATGTCAATACCGTAAATTCAGAAGTATCTGTCAAGATTAAATTAACATATTTATTAAATGTTTGGTGTCAAAAAATATTTGGAGATACCAATTTTAATATAGTCAAATTTTGGAGGTACCAAAAACTTAATCTAACTCTTATGTACACATTACTGGTTCTATAATCTGTTGGTTTTGATGTAAAATTAATGGTTGGGATTTGGAAATGTCTTGCATACAGTATCGTATATGCTTTTTATTAAAGAAAAAGGTTAAATTCTGCGAATGATAGTCCAATGTATGTATTTCTTTTGGTACATACAGGGCGAGGTAGAGGCTGATTCTGACTAGTGGCGTGAACTACTTCAGATGGATCAGTTGGCTACTTTCAGAGGGCATTTGTGCTCCTCTTTAATGTGTATCGGTTGCAACTTCACTGCCCGTGTTTCCTTGTGCATCCTTGGATTTTAGCTTCCAATGTTTTTCTTGTATTTATAATCACAAAAATGTCAAGAGTGCTATTATGTTAATGGAGGGGCCTCCACCTTTTTAATACTTTCGCACCGGCAAGCGTGCCCTTCCCTCTTTCTTTCCCTCCAATGAAAATTAATGATGAAGCAATGTGTTGAATAGAGTTTGGTATATTTAGAGATGTTATTATGAGAATTGTACATGAAACTTTTGGGGGTGTTAACTTGAACACATGTTCCAGTAAATGGCGAAGGTAGTTAGTGACCAAAACGATATTATTCCTTATGTCCAATATTTGCTACCCAATCATTATTGTTACTATTTGGAGCATTATGTCGAATATTCCTGTTTTTTTTTTTTTCAATCTATTTGGGTTAAGTGGAATTAGGTTTGGATGAGTTTCGCATAACTACTGCCCAATTGTTCGGTTGCATTTTGAAAAGAAATAAAACAGCTAATTCCGCTACTAAAGGGATCGGATATGATGGGTTCAATTTGGGTAATTCTTAATCTTTCTTTGAATGTTACATCAAACTTTGTATAATTACGTTTAGTATGGTTAATTTTGGCTATGTTGATATAAACTTTTGAAAAATGTTTTAGATAGTTAATGTTGGCTAATTTGATCATTTTAAACTCTTACAAGGTGTAAAATGATTGATTGAAATTTTGGAGGGGGAACTGAATCTGCTCAACGAATTACAATTTGCTTTACAAAATTGTACAAATCTGCTTAGCCATTTTAAATTCGTTCAGCAGATTAAAAATTTGCTCAGCTGATTCAAAATTTGGTTCGGAAGATTAAATAAACTAATATTTTGTTATTAGCTTATTATAATTTAAATATCTTTGATGCTCATGATTTTAATTTATTGTAATAGAATTATAGGTATATTTTGTATACTCTTATTTAATGTATAAAATTAGATAAATTGTTAGAATTTATTAATGTTATACGATTTGAATTATATACAAGTATGAAATATATGAAATTTGAGACTACAAATTTAAGATGAGATGTGAACTTTAATCAAATAAAATTTGTGTATTAAGAAGTAAAACTTATAATAGAGAAATCATGGACCAAATGTTTAAATCACGAACAAAAACCTCAAGTAGTAAAAAGCGTTTGTATATATTCTTCAGAAAATTAGTAAATATTATTTTATTGTATAAATATATATATATATATATATATATATATATGATGAATGAATTATGAATAAAATTACAACCATTTGGTTGATGAAATTAAACGTAACTATTTTATTATATTATTATCTTAAATTTTAAATAATTTTTCATTCCCTTGACCTTCTATAATTGTAAGCAAAATATTGGTTCACATTCTGATACAAACATAAAAGAGATTACCTTATTCATTTATATATATGTTCCTGAAGAATGTATTCGTGATTTTGTTTAAGAATTATTTTTGAATTCCTGAATTGTATAAATTCTCTGTTAGATAAAGAACTAAGTATAATTTCGTATGGGTGTTACATGCCTAAATAAATAAGTATGCAAACTTAAGAATATCGTCAAAGCAATCTAGTAAACAAGAACTTTAAAAATATCACATAAATAATACTCCATATAAATACAAGATTACAAAATGGATAGTGTGATTTGTGCATTTTGGAAAAACAAAGTAAAATGCCAACGTACAAATATTACATGCAGTTGAGGACATATCTGACAACAAATACATAATTTTTATCAAAATACAACTCATTTCAACCCATGTAGCGGTGAAAATAAAACTGTTGGCAAATAAAACAAAAATTGCTCCTTCGGTATCGAAGTATTGGAGTTAATGGCCAGGAATGTGATTTGCTAGTAGGGTTGATGACGATTTTTCTTGCGAGTTTTTTCTGGCCTCATAATCAATGTGCTTGAAATCCAAGATCGATTTGATTCAGAGGATTCATCAGAGAGCCAACAACATAGGCGACCATCTTCCCCACCAGTCCATCCAAAAATGCCTTGGCTTGGACTGTTGGAATGAATTTTTGACATGGGTAAAACACTCCTAACAACACTTGTGTGCCCACCTTCAAGAATTGCTTCTGCAGCTCCAATTGTTCCCACTCCTTTGTAATTTACAGGAAAGTAGCCCATAGTACCAGCATTAGTGCCACCAATCACCCATAGTTTTTCAGATTCTCTGTAGTAGTGACAATCAATGAAATAGTCAACCTGCCAAGGAAAGTATAATTTGTATGTTCAGCAGCTTAAAAGTTTTGCTTTAAACTTGGAAGATAATTTATTCACACACACACATACACAATCTTTTGCTTCTCCAGGAATTCTCCTAAAAGCATGGATGTCATTTCAATCAAAAAGATATGTTATCATCTGCATACACGATGCTTACACATCACATCACATTTTTTATTTTGATAATAAAGACTTAATTTTTCATGCACCATATTCCTATAAAAGTGTGGGAGGAACTCACATGATCCAAATTCCAACTTTCAGAAGCTAAAGTACGTGCATCTGAGAAGTTTCCTTCATTTCTACCATCTTTCCATTTCCAGATACTAGGCAACAGAAAAAAGAAATGTTGGAATCAAACTCGTTTAAATGGGGAAAGTGCTCGTACTTATCATACAAGGCAAATTCATATTACAAATTATGAGCATACAAATATAATAATTATTAGCATAAAGAGTATAGTAAAAGTACTATCCCAACGCACACTACTCTATGATTGTGACAGTTACGTAATTGGGACGGTTGCTTATTCTGTTTATGAACTTACCTTTCTTCAGCAACAGTAACAAAATTGAATGTGCAGAATACAACCATATCAGGAAGAAATAGAGCATGGGTAAGCTATGAATAACTGATGGGATTTTTTTAAGGAGAGAAGTAATGGAGATTCACTGTACCCCAGGGTTTCAATATGGGTTAAACACCAAAGCTTCTGGTAACTCTCTCCAAAAATCCCCACCTTTGCAATTGAAGTCCCCATATTAATCACCTACATTGTTGTAAAAGAAATTATAATTTTGTATAAGAAATTTATTGTAGCTCAAACATACAAAGACTCGTAAAAATTTCTTCTTGCATAATATATATATGGATAGATGAATAAGACAAAGAAAAACAGATAAGAATTTATCTGGAATTCTGGATTCATAGATAAGGAAAAACTCAGTTAAAGGGAGAGGGGATAAGAAATTTTGCAGAAAAGAGAAAAACAAGTTGCAAGAAGAGAAAATAAAAAAAATGTAGAAGGTCTGCTCGATCTATACAAGTTGGGAAAGCTATTCTCTTGAAATAGAATACCCAATAGCAGAAAACCAAGGAAACCTAAAATACAATCCAATCCAAGAGTCCTTAGCTGTCTTTAATATCTTAATTAAGAAACTAGATGCTTTACAAGAATTAACAGCTGGCGGAAATTGAATTGAAACCCAGACTTACTGATTCTAGATGATCATCATCATTGATATCTCCAGTAGTATCAAATGTGCAGATCAACCCATCTACTGAAGCAGAAATAAGCTTTCCTTGTTCGTTGGGGACAAAATGAACCTGGCATAAATTGCAGATTTTGGTCAAATCAAACATAAATCCATTTATCAAATTTAATTGAATTGAATAATTAAAAAATCAATTTCATCTTATTTACACAAAGAATAAAAGTTAGCATACCACTTGCTAGAGCTTTATTTTTTATAATGAAAAGCATTGATATCGTCTTCATCTTGTGTACAAAAGTAACCACGTAACAAATATTTTCCTTGCTTCATTCTATAACAGGTTACCGTAAACCCTAAACTAGAAATATAAAAGCATTAATTATGGTGAAGTAGGGTCTAGGAGGATGAGGGTAAGTGGTAAAGAAACAAGTTGAAACTAACAAGAGCCATCAAGATATAAAATATCTGACGCCTACATCTTACCAATGTCACACCCATCTCACAAGAAGACTTCTATTCATGGAAAGCCTTCTGAAGACCAAATTAAGAAGCAAGATCCAATTCAAGAATTCTTCTTCAATATAAATTTGCATTGAATCAATCAAGTAATCCCTAAAGCCACACTGAACTAATAAAAATGGCTACTGCATGAAAATAAAAATTCCAACTAGCCGGACTAACAATGTCTAACCCGGAAAATGAGGTATCAAGTACATTGTTTCATAAATCTACAAAGGACCATTCACCATTAATTTCTTCAAATCTAGCAAGATTTCCAGTTTTTTCTTAGACAAATATTTAAAGTCCATTGGTTGCTTCTCTTAATTACCCTACAAATTTATAAGATATTGGAATTAGAATAATTGAATTAATTGCTGCTTTTCTATTTCTCGCAACAAAATTTTTCAGGTAGCAAAACATCCTTTTTCCCACAGGATTGTAATTTTCAGCTAATTCCATTAGATCAAGTTTCTTATTAAAATATAAATTGTTACCACAAGTAATTCAAGCAATTTGAACAGACAAACCTGAGTGACATCATCCACATGAGAGTCTTCCAGGCATGCAATTTGCTTCATATTTCTCCAATCCCAGAACAGTATCTGAGCAAACTCATACTTTAGGACACAGCTAAAATAACACTAGATTACATCATGTATCACAGAAAATCCACAATCAAAAGCAAACCTGCGATTTACACCCGGCGGCAACTAAATTCCCACTAGTTCCTCCAAGACAGAAGCTGAAAACCTCCTGCGAAGAACCAGCATTGATGCAAGAAACCTACAATTTGACACTCAAGCATCAGATTACTTTTACACATGAAAAATACTTAAATAAAACAAGAAAAAAAAGGAACAAAACAAATCTACCTGCTGAAATGTGCGTGTGTCCCAAGCTCTAATAGTGCCATCAGAAGAACACGAACACAAAACTTGGTGATGTGAAGTACCCGAAAATAAAATCTGATTGATGGTTGAGGTGTGACCCTTGCACTCTCCAAAATATTGACCCGCCATAGGTGAATATAGTTTCACTGCGTTCGTTGACAGTGAAACCGCCATTGCACTCCAATCATCTCTATAATTAATAAAAAAAATTGGAACCCAAGTCACGTTTAAGAATTATGAAGGAAACTTTACTATTTTCCATTGATTTTGGGCATGAATTCACAGAGCTTAAATGGGGAATAAAAAAAAAAGGTACGTACTTTGGGACAATTTGGAAAACATAGTCGTCGCCGAAGTTGGTTTGAATAGAGTTTTTAAGGCCGAAGCGTTTTACGTTGGTGGGGTTGGGTGAAGGTTGCTCTTCAACATCCATGGCCGCACTGCTCTCCATAGTTGGGTGTGTATAGACTGCAGGTCAGAGTCGAGAGGAACATCAACAATAAAAGCCTCTGGGTTTAGGGCTTTGTTTATTTATTTATTTGAAGGTACATATTTTGCTCAAAATTTATTAAAAATAATCATTTATAGATTTTAGATTATATTATATAGGATGTTTTTGTGTCACATATTGAGAAAAAGACTATCTTATATTATTACTCATCCAAGATAGTCATAATATAGTTTAAATATTTTATAAATATAACCAAATCGATTATTAATCACAATAACAATTCAAATATTTTACGATATAATTATAACATAAGATTATTTTTTTGTGTTTAACATAATATTTCAAATATTTTTACCATATGAATTATAACATATTTGAATGATTTTATCAAGATTTTCTTTTGTTATATAATAATACCTCTTCACACGGAAGTATAGAAGATGATTATTCAACTCATCTAAATGTTAAATTATCATTCGAAAATTAACCTCCATTTAATGGTCATTCAAGTTACATTAAGAGTTATTTTGTCATCATAATCTCCAACTCCATAAAACATAAGAGGTCATGGCTCTGTCCCAAAACGTTCTACTTTTCATTAAAAATACCTTTATTTTCTTTTATAATTATTAGAAATCGGATAGTAAAATCATTTTCAAATTATTAATTGGAAAAAAAATAAGCTTAAACATTTGAAATAATTTTAACCAAAACTAATAATACCAAAATAAATTATACGTGTATGTCGCTCGGGAATGTTTTTATATTTATAACAACTCTTTTCACAAAAATAGCTAATTAGCTATGAAATCCTATTTTTTTCAAATAAATATAATCTTCGAAAATTTTAAACTTCTTTAAGAAACGCGTATTAAATTAAAAAAAAAATAACAATTTCTAAAATGGCTTTTGCTCTAACCAAATTTAACTAATTGTAACCGAGTAGATAATACCACTTATTTCACAAAATCTATAAAGAAATTCATGACAAATCAACAAATGTTAAGCTTTATTTTAAATTCGAATTTACCCCCCCTAACAACAACACGTACCCTGAGAATCCACTCAATCATTAAGTGCGGCAAATCAGGCTAAATACGATCGAGATCTTCTAAGGTTGATATGTAACGAATTCCATTACTGCAATTCTAAAGAATATTATTTTATTTTGAAAATCGTATCGTCTTTTAGCCAACGTTTTAAAGAGGTCTTTAAAGAAAGTAAAGTTCTATTAAAGAATGCTAGTTTGGAGCACAAGTCCAGTGTATTCGACTTCACAACGATAATTTGGGACAAAAACGAGTTTAAAACTTGTCAACCAAAGCAAACTAGCAGTCACGACAGAATCAACGTCCACACAGATTCAAATGCAAAACATAAAAATATGCAAATCCCGATACGCCATTCATGTATGAAAATAAATCTCAATTATACAATATCCTAAGTCAACTAGAAGGAGCATTTCTCTTATAAATAATAATACTTGCTAAATGTTTAGCCACGACGGGTGAGACAGAAATGTCTCATACTTTGAAATAACTACCAATCGATGGTACAGAAAGATAATTTCACTCGAGAATTTTCATACTAAGGTAGCGTCATGAACAGCAACGGCATATCATGTGCTTGGAGCGGCCTCTTTTGTCTCCGTTGATGCCTCGCCAGCACCGACTTCGACAGGCTTTGACACTTCTTGCTCTGTAGAGTTGGCAAACAAATATATTTCAGTTAGAATGTAAATTAACCATTGAATAAACAAGGCAACAAAGATCCAAAAATCTATATGCCCATCTTTCTACTTCCACATATGTATAAAAAGTTCATAGGCATTATACTCATTGAAAAGAATCATAATCACAAAAATCAGATTGATTCAACATTGTAGCAACATCAATCATAAAAGGGGGGAAGATGTGCAAATTGCCAAATAGCAGCATATTGATGATAATGCCAAGGGGAATACAAGATAAATAATCCTGATCCCCTTTTCCAAATTAAGTTCTTGAAACAGGAGAGCAAAATTATGCTCCACCTGCTACTTGTCTGTCTGTCTGATGGATGATAAAGCAGAAATAAAATGATGGAACAAAATACTAAAGACACGCCTTTGAAGACTCACTGAATGAATGGGTCAATTATCTCAACTGTGGTACAACAATAAAGAAAAAATGGCAAATTTGGTACAAGACTAAATAATCAAGGATACAAATCTACTTAGATTGAGTAATATTGTATAGTCATACACAATACTGTAATTAACTACAACAACACATGCACATATAGTCCGACACACAATACAATAAATATGGCTAAGTACCAAGCAGAAACGAAAAATGTCAATCACAAAATAGCACAGCCGTACCTTCATCATCACTCTCATCAATATCATCCATAGCATCACCACCAAATTTCTGCATCATTCATAATTAATCAAATCATATAATATAATATCAATAAAAGAACAGTAAATAAACTGAACAGATTACGTACAGAGAAATCCATCCCTCCCATTCCCATTCCCATTCCATCAGCACCCATTCCCCCGAATTTCTGCATAAAACATAGTGAGTATATAAAATAATATAATTAGGATAAGATTTTGAAGAGAATCAAATGAACACATTGCATACCGAGAAATCCATTCCTCCCAAGTCCGGTTCACCTAATCAACAAACAATGAGCAGAATTAGACCATGCATAAAATTATACTGTGCTCTCTGAAGACATTAATTTTTTTAGTACAAGCCATAATTAATACCACTTCCATCTTCTTCATCCTCATCCACCCATTTATCCCAATCAACTTTCACGTAGTGTGGAGGCTTGCCTTCTCCACGCAGTAACCTTTTCCACCATCCATTTTCTGCCTTCTGCACTACACAGAATATGCTTCGCACTCCTACATTAATTTTGCTCTCCTGAAAGAAGAGAATGGTAAAGGAAACAAAACCATAATTTGTAAGTGGATGATGACATAAATACATGTATGACAATTGCAAGTTCCATTATATTGCAGGTAAAACAATAAAGCTATCAAGACATTTTATTGTTCAATTCACATGAAAAGGTGGGAATAAACATTCTTAAAAATGCCCCCATGCTATAGTGGTAGTAGCACAAATTAAGATCGTCTTCTCACCTCTACATTAACCTTCTCAAAGAGCTCCAATTTTAGTTCATACTGATGGTCCTCAGTGCCAGCACTGCCAGAGAAGGTAAAAACACCTTCAGGAGTAAGATCCACTTTCGCATTTTTTGAATCAGCCAATTGCACCGTGATATAGACCTTGTCAACTCTCTGAGCCCACTTAACCTCAGGATGACGACTGCATCACAGTGCATTTATAAACAAATAATAGGGAACAATTAGATAGGGTTCAGAAATAGCATCAGAAGGCAGTAAATATTAGACATTTAAAAAATATGACTGCTGAAATTTCTCATCATTGAATTCACAAAAAATTGAACACTCACAAATCACAACTCACTCTCAGGTTATATGCAAGATAAACAGATAAACGATGACGAATAAGACAATTTGATAGAAAAATGAAAGCCAATATATAAATTTATCACATTAAACAAAACATAACAAAACCTAATAACCCCCCATCTCCGTACCCGAATCTCCAAATACAATTTGGGTAACAAAACATTCCTCCTACAACAATCTTTAGAAACTGCTTTTTAATTGACTCTAGAACTTGAAAATGCCTCCTAATATTTTAGGTTTACTATAATTTTGATTAAAACAACATTTGCGATGCAGTTAAAGAGTAGGAAGATCTCTCCAGTCTCCAGGATCACAAGTGGGTAAGAACTCGACCAAAAAAGTAACAGAAACAAACAATTTGATCGATTACAAACCCTAATTATAAAAGAAAACAAAGTCAAAGACAATGAAGAAAGTAGTTTCATAATATGCCAATATCGACAAAACGCGATAACAGATTCTGAAGGGATAAGTAGCAAACGAATATGAGATGCATGGTTAATAGTTTGTACCTCATATTTGGTATTGGATTGGAGTGAAGAAAAAGGAAGAGAGAAAGGTTATTCTGTAAAACCCTAGTTTCTTCTCTGGTGAGTGAGTGAAACCCCTAAGTAACCCTCTTACGACGATAGCTTCTGAAGGAATGGTATTTATATGCCATATATTACGACACTCCTGGACCTCTAGTACCTTCCTTTCCCTGCACTCAATCCTATTCAGTTTCTAGAATATGTTCCACAACTCGTATCTCGCACGTCAACATTGGCCCAACCCAACTTCCCTTTCAGCCCAATTTGTTGCGCATTTTCAGGATCTGGGTCCAAACAACCTCTTCATGAGGCATTCTTCTTGCACCTCCATACTTTCTAGCAGCACCTTCAAAGACCCAACAAAATGATTACTATACTCTTAATCAAAAAATTGCATACCAATGTGCTTTGATGAAAAAAATTAAATAAATCATGTACCTTCTAACCTTTTTTTGTATTTTAGATTAAACTATAAATTTATAATTTAAATTTTGTATTCTAAAATATTATAAATTATATTTTAGATTATACAATATAAAATAATATAAAAATTATATTTCAGATTGTATAATTTATAATATGAAACTGCTTAATCTAAAGTTTATGTAATTTAAAATAAATAATTATACTTTATATTATATAATTTAAACTAATACATATTATATTATATAATTTAAACTAATACATATTATATTATATAATTGAGAATTAAAAATATATATATAATTAAAAAATATTTTAAATATCTTAAAAAATATGGAACTCATCGAAATACTGAGAGAAATAGTCGCTCTTCATTTCTCACTTCTTCTATTCAATACCAACTAAAGGTAAAGTGATGAAAAAATGGATTTGTTACTTTTTGATACTTTAACACCGATATATTAATATCAATTACTTGGTAATTTTATATGGTGGTCAGATAACTGGTGAGTTGACAATGAAAATAGTTTTTTTAATTAAAGATGTTGATTATATAAAAAGAAATTTAATAGATTTTAGGGATGTTTAATATGAAATAACAATAAATTTATATTATTTTATGTGTCGTGATTGATCGTTGATTTGAAATTATGATGTTTTGGAAATTAGTTTCACAGATTGTGTTTCGGAGTGGTAGTTGATTGTTGATAGCAATTTTTCTTAATGGTGTGTTTTGACTTGTGATGAAATGAGAGTTTTTTAACTGTTACCATTTTGGGTAGGGATTTGGTCTTGATTTTTCCTTATTATCTATTTGTCATAAATTTTACCTTTTTTGTCTCCCAATAAAACATTATCTATTAGGACTGTTCTTTAGATGTGAACCGATTCACTTTTTTGCACTCACTCGTTTAATCATTCCAATATAAAATACTTTTTAATATAAATAGATTTTTCTACATAAAATATGATTTCTCTACACGATTTATGTTCTGACTTGTTTAAAGCATCTTACACTTTTTTATTTTTTTAAATATAAATTCTAAAAAATAAAAATATTTAGTTGTGTAAACAATTGTACTATTTGGACAAATTTCTCAAAATGGTATAATTTTTATCTGAAAATTTTAAAATGGTGTATTTTATTTATTTATTTATGAAATATGGGTAAATGGCGTGCATAGGAGACAAATATCATCGTGAAGAATCTTGACCCTATTGCACGAATTAATTTAAGATTAAATGAAATCGTGGAGCAAATATTTTAGTTAATGAGTTAATTAAAATTGAGAATATTACACAATTTTAATGTTAATGTGGTTAATATTCTCAACACATTCCTCTTATGTTTTTTTGGCATGGTGTGTTGCTACTGTGTAACTAAATAACTAAAATAAATAGACAGTTACAAATAGTCTAAATTCAAATAATTTAAATTTTAAAATAAAATGGTTGATGAGATTATTATTTAAATTAAAATAAAAAATGATGTTAGTATGAGATTTATACAATGAATTAAATTAAGAGTAAGTGTAAGTTGGATATTTAAATTTAACAAAATCAAGTATAAGTTAGATATTTGAATTTAATTACTAATATAAAAATAATATTAAAATTTAGCAATAAATTTAAAAAAAAAATTTAAAAATATTATATAATTTTTTAAATAAATTTTATTATTAGTTTTTAAATCATATCTATTAGTAACTAAATCTATTTTTATATTACTAACAACTCATAATTGTCAAAGAACAGTTATTTTTCATTGTTTTTCATTGTTAAAGGATAATAATTTTTATCCATTGTTAAAGTAACATTTTCTTATTTATTTAATAAACATCCCAAAGTCAGACAATAAAAAGATGCAGACACATAATAAAAGCGTCATTTTTTTACAAATACAAAAGGTGACTAAAATATTATTTTAGAAGAAAATATTTTTTGGTTGTGTTTTATCTTGATTTATTTTTTAATTAGAAAAAAAAGTTAAATCAAACGGTCTAGTATTTTTCATTTAATTTCTTAATAGCTTAACATTTAATTTCTTAACAGTAAGAGAGTCTTTTCAAATAGTTCATTCTTTAGATGAATTTAAATTTTTGTAAATCCTAACTTTTAGATTGAAGATATAGTCTATACCTACAAAAATACATTAAAATCTTTTAATATTTATTTATATGAAAAGATTAACTAATTTATAATCAAAATAAAAATTAAATTGAATTAAACCTAGTAATATGGATACCGATAGTTCAACAAAATTCACAAACAAGACTAGTTTAATTCATAAATTATATGTATCAGTATAAAACCTTACCTAAAAACTTTATAAAAAGATCTAAAATCCATACCCATCAAAACTAAGAATATATTGTCCAAATTCCCACTCTAAAGGGTGTGATCTTTGGGTTTCTTGGTTCATACCAACACCAACTGAACTTCATTGGTGTCTAAAAAATAAACTATTAAAATAAAATTTTAAGTCAGTTTCATACATTTTTGTTTTCTTTCTGTTGCTCTTCAACTCAAAATCAGTCTATGAAAAATAAATATAAACATCTATTCATTTTGATTTAGATTCTGCACCTAGTTATCCTTTTTTGTTGTCTCTTGAAATAAAGGTCATTGAAGGCAGGACGGCTGAAATTATTTTCTGACATAAATCAGGAGTAGAAAAAGTCAAAAGTAGTTTGGGAGCAGCTATAGATGAGTTATTCTTTTCATCTCATAGTTATTATTTTATTTTTTTAATTATTAAAATTTCTTAATATTCTATAACAATTAATGATGAGATTGAATTTTATTATTATTTTTATGTTTTTTGACACCTTTATATCTTTTGGTTCATTGTTATTAGTTTTCATCATCTAAAAAAATACATGCAAAAATTTAAAGTTTTTTCATTATTTAATTATAATATATTTTTTAAATAAAAATAAAAATATTTTATAACTATCTTTTCATACATGTTTTGTTATAATTTTTTTATAAAGATTTATAAATATTATATAATTATAACATTAGACAATTTAGAAATATACTTGTTAAGTTTTAGTTGAAATAGTTGGTTGTCTCAAAGTTAGTTAAATATTTGATAGAAATCTTTAGATAAAATAATATTTGATAAAAGTTCTAAGGAATAATAATATCTTCTTACAACTTCAATCATGATAATTCTATTTTATGTAAAAATATTACATGCTTGAATATTTTTTGAAGTTGTGTGTTGTTTTCTTAATAAATCATACAAGTTATTTGTGTGATACCTGATAAATAAATCAGGTATATACTTTTTTTGAATGGTTGCATATTTGAAGGTGTAAATTTGAGGTATTTGAGTACTTTAAAAAAGTTTTATTGTGCGAAATTTGCTCCATCCATAGATAAAAAAATGTTGAGAAGTTCTGCCGGCATTGAGCAATTCAGTGTTTATTGAATTAGACTTAAATAATTTCAATAAAATGTGTAACTTTAAATGTTAAATTTATGATTTGAAATACTTTTAAAAAATGTTTAGAACTTTAGTTACCACTATTTTAGTGAGTAAGGTTAAAATATTAGTGTTTTAGTTAAAGTTTTTGTAATTTTTTAACTTTTAAACAAAGTAAGTGACTTTTTAGAACTGGAAGTTTTAGTTAAAGGTGTAATTATTGTTTTAGATTTTTTACTACTAATGGCTATGGTTTTTAGTTTAATGGTTTGTTGATCACCAATTATTGCTTATTTTACAGTTCAAAATTTCATTTTAATTTTATTTTTTAAAAAATACTTCGAAAGATTAAAGTAAAAAAAATATATTTAAACTAATATTAACTTTAACTCTTAAATACTATGAAACTATTGAATATATTTAAATATCGATATAATTTTAAAATAACTATCCTAAAAAGGAACAAACCTACCATAAATATTATATAAAAAAAACCTTAGGCATTATCCAGTAGGTATACTATTTATTCTTAACTTTATTATATCACTTATCTTATTTTTGTGTTTTAAAAAGATGCTGGAAGGATTTATCAGTATGTAAAGACGTCACTTCTTTTATTATAGGATCATGGCTATGTGTTGGATTGAATTGGATGTGAAATTTCGCATGTGTTGTTGGACAGGTTCCAAAAATTTAGGTTTTCATGAAACTACTTTAATAAAGTTAAATTAAATTCACTTTTCCCTAAACTTAAAAAGTTACAATCTTAGTTCAACCAAAACTTTATTTTTTGTTTTTCACAAATCTGGTTAAGTGTGATGAGAGAAGAAACAGAAAAAACTTAATGACTCGGATTCTAAAGATAGTCCGTGAATTGAGGACCACAAAGAATCTGGACACCACCACGCTTTGTTTGATTGTGTTGACTTGGGTTACCAACAGGAAAAAAGAAAAATGGATTAGAAATTAACATGTTTTCAATGGAGAAAACTAACAAAATCAATCAAAATTAGTAAAATAAACAAATACATGTAACAATTCATAATTAGTTATCAAATAATAAAAAGAAATTTTAGAATTAATTTAATATTTGTTGTCTTCTATTCTTTAGTATTTCTCTCAATGAAATACTCTTATATGTCAACGTGTCTTCTTTTCTTATTATGACACACTTCCTTCCATCACTGTACTTTTTTCACAAATAATAAAACTTTGATCTTGATGTGTGGGTGCTGAAAAGTGATGTTCCGTATCCAGTTTAGAGCTTTCACCTGCCAACCTGCATAAAAGGTCATGAAACTTCACTTTCAAAAGGATGAAAAGTTTTTGAATATTAAAAATTAGTTATTCTTCAAATTATAATTTATACCTTTTAAAATGATATTTTCTCTCTCTTTTTTTTTTTTCTCTCTCACCAAATATAGTGTCACTAATCCTCGCCCTGGTACCGAAATGTGAGTCTTTTACAGCAATCACACTGACAGCCATAGCTTTTACTCTTTTTCCTTCATTAATGTCCTTCCCACTTCAAACTTTTTCAACCACTCACATGTGAGTTGTGAGGCACTATTCATTATTCCTTTTAAAGATGGTTGCTGTTGTAACTTGCTTATTTTTCAGAGTTTCTTTGGTGAGAAAATGAATTTCAGAAATATAAAGAATTTAAGTGAATTATACGTGGATTATTAGTTAAATTAATAGATAGATAATAAGATGTAAAAGAATTTATAGAGAATGTTTGAAAAAGTAAGTTAATAATATGATAAATGTAAGTTAATTTTGAATTATTTTTAATAAATAAAATTTTGTAATTAGAATTTTATTTTTATCTATAAAAATAATTAAAAATGATATATTTTTAATTTAATTATAATTTTGATAGTTTTAATAATTTTTACTAAAAATATTTAATAATACAATTAACTTTATTTAAATTTAATTTGAAATAAAATATTATTAAATTATTAAATATAATTAATAAACTAAACTTATTATTTTTCTATATTAAATTTAAACAGTATTATGTTATTTATATTTATTTTTCTGTAATAATAATATTATCATTATATAATTTTATTTATTATAAATAATTACGCTTATCTTTATTATATTACACTTATATTATTATTATTATTTATTTTTATTAAACATATCATAAAATATTATTATTATAAATAAATTTAATATATATTTTTATTTTATTATTATTTTTTATTATATTATAATATATAATTAATATTATTAGTTATATAGTTATACTTAATTATATATTTAAATTTATAATATATATTTATTATATATAATTAATTATATATCAATATTATAACATATAATTGATTATGTATATATATATATATATATATATAATTGATTATAGTTAAAAATCTATACATAAAATTATAAAATTATAAGGACTGTTATGTAACTTTCAACGATCTGACGTGATATTATTATAAATTTCTTGAAGAATGAAAGACATTCTGGCAAATTTAGTTCATTCATCCTTTAAATCAAATTACATAATCTTAATTACATAATCTTTAAGCATACGTCGTCCCTTACTAGGTTACGGTTGAACCACGAAGATCTCTTCTCATCCAAGAACTCCAAACACAGTGTCAGTGAGTGTTTAATAATTAAATAATATTTTGTTACATAGCTCTGGTTAGTCTAAGGTCTATTTCATAAAGACACCTGTGGAGCACATTCAAAGTGAATTTTCTCCTAGGGACAGAAACAATCATCTTGTTTCCATCTCCAACATGGATATAATCCTTCTCTAGTGCATTCCCTGTCAAGCAAACCTCGGGACATGTTTATCTCAGCAATGCTTCAATGGCTGAAATTTTTCTTCCTCTCACCATGTTCTCAAAGAGCTATGTTATCTTTCCTCGATGTCCTGCTCCTCTTGTTCTTCTTCGTCTTTACTGTCACCAAGCTCTGGAAAAGGCTCACCTCCCATGGAGCTTTTGCCACTCACCTCAACGAACCACTGGTTAGAAATACCAGAGCCATTTTCTTAACTATTCTGTTCAAGCTAACCTTAACCGCAGAGATTGTTTTGACTATACTTTACACGGTTGCTAGCGTTCTTACGTTTACCAGTTCCTCCAAGGTGCCGTGGAACCAAGTTGACGACGTGTTTTGGTTAGTCCAGGCCATAACACACGCCGTGCTTGTCGTCTTAATCATCCATGAGAAAATATTTGAAGCTGTTATGCACCCTCTTGCGCTTCGTGTTTATTGGATGGTGAATTTCTTTGTCACTGCGTTGTTCACGGTGTCTGCGGTTATGCATTTGGTCACGGTGGACGTGAATGAAAGCAACGACTTCAAGGTGGATGACGTGGTCTCTTTTATTTCACTCCCTGTGTCGTTATTTCTTCTTTTTGCTGCGGTTAAAGGATCCACCGGCATTGTCTTGTCGACAGAAGAAACTCGACAACAACTTGTTGAGGAGGAAACTAAGTTGTATGATGGGAGTGATAAAAAGTCTGAGGTCACTGGCTTCGCTTCTGCTTCTATATTATCTAAGGTTTTCTTTGTTTGGATAAATCCCTTGTTGCGTAAAGGGTACAAGTCCGCACTGAAGACTGATGATGTTCCAACGCTTTCTCCACAGCATAGAGCTGAAAGGATGTCATCTATTTTTGAATCAAAATGGCCCAAATCAAACGAGAAGTCGAAGCACCTGGTTGGAATGACTTTGGTTCGCTGCTTTTGGAAGGAGTTGGCCTTCAATGTCGTGCTTGCAATCATTAGGCTTTGTGTGATGTTTGTGGGGCCGGTTCTGATACAAAGTTTCGTGGATTTCACATCAGGGAAGAGAAGCTCTGAATATGAAGGATACTACCTCGTGTTGATTCTTCTCGTTGCTAAGTTCATTGAAGTCGTGTGTACTCATCATTTAAACTTCCAATCTCAGAAGCTTGGGACGCTTATACGGAGCAGTCTTATCCCCGCTTTGTATGAGAAGGGGTTAAAACTATCGTTCTCTGCTCGGCAGGATCACGGGATAGGGACCATTGTGAATTACATGGCTGTTGATACCCAACAACTCTCTGAAATGATGCTTCAGTTAAATTCGGTGTGGATAACGCCACTTCAGGTTGCTACTGGCTTGTTTCTGCTTTACAACTGTCTTGGTGCCTCAGTGATCACCGCTTTTCTTGGTCTTCTTGGTGTTTTTGCGTTTGCTGTGATCGGTACCCGTAGGAACAACGGCTTCCAATATAATGTGATGAAGAACCGTGACTCGAGAATGAAAGCTGTTAATGAGACGCTTAATTACATGCGTGTGATCAAGTTTCAGGCCTGGGAGGAACATTTCAACCAGAGAATTATGGGATTCCGTGAGATTGAGTTTGGATGGCTCTCCAAGTTTATGTTCTCATTATGTGGCAATGTAGTTGTGATGTGGAGCGCGCCCTTGTTGGTATCAACCCTCACGTTTGGGACGGCTATTTTGTTGGGAGTTCAACTTGATGCTGCTACGGTCTTCACAACAACAACTGTGTTCAAGATATTGCAGGAGCCTATTAGGACATTCCCACAGTCTATGATATCTCTTTCACAAGCAATGATATCACTGGAGAGGTTAGATAGGTTCATGTTGAGCGGGGAATTGTCGAATGATTCAGTTGAGAGAGAGGAAGGAGAAGGTGGACAAACAGCTGTGGAAATAATTGATGGGACTTTTAGTTGGGATGATAATAACACTCAGCAGGACTTGACAAGTATCAATTTGAAGATAAAAAAGGGTGAGCTTACAGCAATTGTTGGGACCGTAGGGTCAGGAAAGTCATCCGTTCTTGCATCAATTCTTGGAGAGATGCACAAGATTTCTGGAAAGGTATGATTTCTGGTTCATAATTCAGAACTTTTTTCAAGGATGTTTACAGTCGAGTCTGATTATATTCTGATTATGTAATAATGTATTTCTGCAAAAGGTTCGGGTTTGTGGCAGTGTTGCTTATGTTGCACAGACATCTTGGATTCAAAATGGGACCATTGAAGAAAACATTCTCTTCGGTTTACCAATGGACAGACAGAGGTACGATGAGGTTATCAGGGTGTGTTGTTTGGAGAAAGATTTGGAAATGATGGATTATGGGGATCAGACAGAAATTGGAGAGCGTGGTATCAACCTAAGTGGAGGCCAGAAACAACGTATACAACTTGCCCGAGCTGTGTATCAAGACTGTGATGTATATCTTCTTGATGATGTCTTCAGTGCTGTTGATGCTCATACTGGTTCTGAAATATTTAAGGTTCAAGCCTTCTACTCCGCATTATGTTTAAATTTAATCTTACTCATTCTGTGCTAATTTGTTGCATGAAAAGTTCAAGTAATCTTTATAGAATTGTTGTACTGAGTGGGTTGATTTTTAATGTTTGTGGAATGCCTTTTAAACAGGAATGTGTAAGGGGAGCTCTAAAAGGCAAGACCACTCTTCTTGTTACGCACCAAGTAGATTTCCTACATAACGTGGATCAAATATTAGTAAGTCTTTTTGTTCTCATGCTGTTATGCTTCGTCCGTTGTAATCTTCAATTTGATTCAGAGAGTTATTCAAAAACTTATGTATGTGCTTGCTAAAGGTGATGAGGGACGGTATGATAATCCAATCAGGAAAGTATGATGATCTAGTAGATTCTGGACTGGATTTTAAAGCTCTGGTGGTTGCTCATGAAACCTCCATGGAACTGGTAGAGCAGAGTGTGGTCATGCCTGCTGAAAATTTGAACAGGTCAACAAAATCTCCAGGGGTGACTTCTATTTACAAGGGAACCAATGGTGAACGCAATTCTATTGAGCAGGCTGCGTCTAGCAAGAAAAGTTCTAAACTCATCAAAGAAGAGGAAAGAGAAACCGGCAAAGTGAGCTTACATATCTATAAACTCTACTGCACTGAGGCTTTTGGGTGGTGGGGCATCACATTGGTATTGGTTCTTACTTTGTTATGGCAAGGGTCTTTGATGGCAAGTGATTATTGGCTGGCGTATGAAACCTCAAAAGAAAGTGGAATGTTTAACCCTTCTCTCTTCATGTCCGTCTATGCAATTATTACCGCTGTTTCGGTTATCTTGGTGGTGACGAGATGTTACTTCTTCACACTCTTGGGGCTAAAGACTGCACAAATTTTATTCACGCAAATTCTTCGTAGCATCTTGCATGCGCCTATGTCTTTCTTTGACACTACTCCCTCTGGGAGAATTCTAAGCAGGGTAAGAACCTTAGTGCCCAAGTATGTTGTGCTAAACCTTCAGTATGTTATTCAAGAGTCTAATCCTTATAGATATAAACTTTTATATTTCACATTTTAATCACACACTTATAGTGACTGTTTTTTTTCTTAACTTCCACAGGCTTCTTCTGATCAGACCAATATTGATGTCCTACTCCCCTTTTTCACGGGAGTTGTAATTGTAATGTACGCTACAGTGCTCAGCATCTTCATCGTCACCTCTCAAAATTCATGGCCAACAGTGTTTTTGATATTCCCTCTTATTTTGTTGAATATATGGTATCGGGTATGATGTTATTACTTGATTTTGAAATGCTTTACCGTTTATTACCGATGTGCAAAACCTGAAAATTTGTTTAATCTAGTAACGTGAATAAATGGATTTATACTATAACTTCCAATACGTTTCACCGAGTTTTTTGACCGGTCCTGCTACATAATATAGACAAAGTAATATCCATATTGGTCAGTAATCATAGTGTAATTTGTTCACAATTAAATGTGTCTTGCATACTTTATGTTAACAAGTTGTGTTTTCTATCGCATTTATGGTCTTCCAGGGTTACTATCTAGCATCATCTCGTGAATTAACTCGTCTGGAGTCAATTACCAAAGCACCAGTTATTCATCACTTCTCTGAAAGCATTGCTGGGGTCATGACAATCCGTGCATTCAGACAACAGAAGAATTTTTGTAGAGAAAATCGCAAACGGGTGAACGCTAATTTGTGTACTGATTTCCATAACTATAGCTGCAATGTGTGGCTGGGAGTACGCTTAGAGTTGCTTGGAAGCTTTGTCTTTTGCATTTCTGCCTTGTTCATGATAATCTTACCCAGTAGTGTCATAAAGCCAGGTAAATCGATGCCGAAGGAAATCTAATCTAAACTTCAATTGAAATTAGTTTCACAATGTCACTACAATAATGCTTCTTTAAATCAATCAATTCTTATAATTGACTCGGTTGTCTATTGGGTAACTCGTAGTATTATTTGTGTCGTTGTCAATTCTATTAACATAATGAAACTGACTGGATGGGTTTGGTTGATGCAGAAAATGTTGGCTTATCTCTCTCTTATGGGTTGTCTTTAAATGCGGTCTTGTTTTGGGCCGTATACATGAGTTGTTTCATAGAAAACAAGATGGTGTCTGTCGAGAGGATAAAGCAGTTTACAAATATTCCATCTGAACCAGCACGTAATATCAAGGATCACCTACCTCCTTCAAATTGGCCCAGTCAAGGCAATGTAGATATCAAAGACTTGCAGGTAACTTGAGTATGAAGAAATTGATTGTTTTACATCAGAAAGCACCTAGTTTTGCAAAATAGTTCATTGATTTCTATTGCTTTAAGCTACTAACCTGAGCATTGTTTCTAATTTTGAGTTTTGCATTACTAAATTGCACTGTGCAACACTATCATGGTGACTTGAGCTTCTGGTGAACAGGTCAGATATCGTCCAAATACTCCTCTGGTGCTCAAAGGCATTACTTTAAGCATTAGTGGAGGTGAAAAAGTTGGTGTTGTGGGTCGAACTGGGAGTGGAAAGTCAACTTTAATTCAAGTATTCTTTAGGCTGGTGGAACCTTTGGCAGGGAAAATAGTAATTGATGGTATTGACATATCCGTCTTGGGACTTCACGATCTCAGATCACGGTTTGGTATCATTCCTCAGGAGCCTGTGCTTTTTGAAGGAACTGTCAGAAGCAACATTGATCCAATTGGACAATATACAGATGAAGAAATATGGAAGGTAAGTACTGAGCCTATTAAAATCTATCAACTTTTCTGATGAAGATTTTCAATCCATTAGTCTAATATAATAACTTTATTGTGGTAGAGCTTGGAACGTTGTCAGCTAAAAGATGTTGTTGCTGCTAAGCCTGAAAAACTTGACTCTTCAGGTAGAGACATTTTCCTAATTTATTTGGGTTGTTTAGTTTTCTTGATGGTTGTAGTACTAATAAGAAAGTTTTGTTTGAACTTTGAAGTGGTGGAAAACGGAGAGAACTGGAGTGTGGGGCAAAGACAATTGCTTTGTCTAGGGCGTGTTATACTCAAGAGAAGCAGACTTTTGTTTATGGATGAGGCAACAGCTTCTGTTGATTCTCAAACTGATGGTGTGATTCAGAAGATCATAAGAGAGGAATTTGCAGCATGCACCATCATCAGCATTGCTCACAGAATACCCACAGTCATGGACTGTGACAGAGTTTTAGTTGTAGAAGCAGGTATTTACTCTCTTTGCATTGCATTGCTGACTCACTGCATCATCCTTCTGCTTTGACTACAGTAGCCTGAATTTGTTGTTGTTTCCTTTGTATTAGGGCGAGCCAAAGAATATGACAAGCCTTCCAATTTGCTTCAGAGAGAATCTCTCTTTGGGGCACTAGTTCAAGAATATGCCAACCGATCCAGTGGACTATAAGAAATTAAGAATCTCTCTTTTGGCCTAGTTTCGTTGTTAGTTGAAAACAAAATAAAAGAAAATGAAATAAATTTTAAGCCTTGCATTGCCAAATTATACTGAATATTTCACTAGTTCCTTTAAGGAAACCTTTTACTTTTGTATTAAGTTTAGTAATGTGTCACTTGGGCGCTTGTTCACCTCTCAGACCCAAGTTTTTGCTTTCATTATGAATGTTCATGTTACTTGAGTAGTAATTAGTCACTTCAGCAACTTTTTTCTCAATTGTACAGTTTTCTTTGTGGCTTGATCGATGACTTGAATTACGAGAATTTGCTATCATTTTGTGAATTGATTGATTTTTGGTTCCTTATTTGAGCAATTCTTTCAGCACTTGAGTATTGAACTCTTCACTTGACTTTTCATATCTTTTTTTTCTTGATCTTTTGCAAAAAGATGTAGTTAGAATAAAAATTCAGTAATAATATTGAAAAAGTATATTATTTCGGTTTTTATGAGAGAAATTAATCTATTAATAACATTGAAAAAGTATATTATTTCGGTTTTTATGAGAGAAATTAATCTATTAAGTATGGATAAGTTATTTTATTTTATTAATTAAATTTACTTAAATTAATTATAAAGAGATTAATTTTAAGAGAATCTTGTGGTTATAGATGTATACTTATATAAGTTTTGATAACCTTATTTATTCTGTTAATGATATGGTCATATTAAATCATATTATTGTAATAAATATTATATTGGAGAGATAATAAAATATAATTGAGTTGTTAGTTATTATTTTTAATATTGTTTTTTAAGTATATGGAATATGGGTAGGTATACATGTTTCTAAATTCAAATTTGAAATATAATATAATTTACGCTAGGAAAGTATATTTAATTTAGCAAGGATAAAAAAAAGTTTTGAAGAACTTAAAGTAATTTAGCATAATATTAGCCTTAATAAAATATATATTTTTATAATATTAGATATTTGATAATAATATTTCATCTAAATTCATATAATAATGATAAAATGTGTCATCATGAGTAAATATTTGTGAAAGTAATATTAAATGTTTTTTACAACAAATAATTGTTTTTAAAATATTATGTCAATTAAGGAATTGGTAAAAAAGTGGAAATTGTGCAGCTTGTTTGATTCTTATGATGGAAAATAAATACAAGAAAATGAATTGAAAGCATAGAAAATGAGAAATAATAATGAAAAACAACAAAAACAATAAGCTTGAATCTTTTTCTCACATATTAGCTGATTTGGAAGGAAACTCAAGTATATAATTGAATATGAAAACTATAACAGATTATATAAACTAATAAATATGTTATTTATAATTATTTATCAGATAAATAATTAAAATAAAAGTATTAAATTAATAAATAAAATAAAATCAATCTATTTAAATTTTAATATTTTTTGAAATATTTTGCTCTAATATATTATTATTTTAGAAACATATTTTTTATTTAATAAATTATATAATATTTTTAATTTAAATTTATTTTTTTTTAATTTTAATTTGTATTTCTAAAAATTACATTATCTTTAAAAAATTATCTTATTAATTATTTTTAAAATATATTAATACACAATAATTTATTTTATTATATCAATCAAATTAACTACAATTTTTTAAATTAATTTTCTTATGTTTTTATATTTTTTCCTTCAATTCAAATAATTTTACAATTTAGTCTATTTTTCCCTTTTTTTCACTTCCCTCAAGTCTAAAAGTAGTATTTTTTTTTCACCTGGTTGGTGTCACAACATTATTTTTCCTTTTTAAAGTTACCCCTACTTTCTATGTAATCACACTTTTTCATTGATAAGATATCTTATAACACTTTTCAATTTTTTTTTTTATTTGGATTCATTTGTTTTCATATCATCAAGTTTAACACTTCAGATTCAAAGGTGCAGAAGACTTTAAAAATTGAGAAAACATACTAGAGTATGTTAAAGTACAATGTTCAATAGGCTAAAAAAGATAAAAATATTTACATGATAGTGAAATGTATTATATTACTTTTAATTTATTTTATGTTTTGAATACACGGTGATATTTTGTTCTGATTTATAAACAAATGAATTTTAAGATAGTCCCTGCACTTGTTACATATGTAGCCTGCACAGCGAAAAAAGTCCAGGAACGATATTAATTAATGTATTTGGTTAATTAATTAATTACAAAAGGAAAGTAAGGTGCTTTTACTAACAAAAAGATATATGAGTTGTAAACTTAATTCATTTTCAAGAAAATACTGCAAATTTCTCATTATTATATATAAAACATGACATGCATATTGAAATTAAACCACCTTCATCTTAAATCATTAAATTTGTGAGTTTTCTGTTACTTAATTTCTTATTTTTACTCAATTCTACTCCACTCACATTTGGCTACATGGTTTTCTATTTTCTGTTTTTATTTTTTCTACATATAAGCACTGTTTCTGTTATTTCTTTGTTAAGCTGTATAATACACAGATCAAGTTTCTTTGTTTCCTTCTCTGTCTCATGCTTCTTTACACTCATACTTTAAATTTTTTTAGCTGTAATAACTTTCAATGTTAGTAGTAATTAATAATTCATAAATGCAACATATTACAAGAAAGGGAAAACATTACTTGGCCTGATTCATGTCCCTTTATTTTATTTGATTTGTTTGTAATTTGCTAAGAAAAACTCCATCATTTTTTTGTTTAAGTTCCTGTGCATAGTGTTACCATTTCAACACCTTCATTCATAAACACCTCTGGTTCTCAGAGGTGCATGAAATAGCAGAGACACTACGTGAGAGAAAAGTTGAAGGTGAAGTTTCACCAGGGTACGCACACAAACATGTCCCTCTCATCTTCAACATTCTCCTGTGCATTCCCTGTGAAACAAACCTCAGGGGACACGTTTATCTCAACTATGCTTCAATGGCTAAGGTACATTTTCCTCACACCTTGTCCTCAAAGAGCTATATTGTCTTTCGTTGATGTCGTGCTCCTCGTGTTTCTCTTCGTGTTTGCTGCCACCAAGCTCTGGAAAAGGTCCACCTTCAATGGTGCTTCCACTACCGACCTCAGAAAACCATTCATCAGAAACACCAGATCCGTTTTTGCAACAACCATGCGGTTTAAGTTAACCATAACTATAGTGGTTGCTTTGACTATACTCTACGTGGTTGCTTCAGTTCTTGCATTTTGCACTTCCTCCATGGCGCCGTGGAAGCAAGTTGACGAGGTGTTTTGGCTAGTCCAGACCGTAACACATGCTGTGCTTGTACTCTTCATCATCCACGAGAAGAGGTTTCAAGTCGTTGCACACCCTCTATCCGTTCGAGTTTATTGGATTGTGAATTTCTTTGTCATTTTGTTGTTCATTGTTTCTGCGGTTATACGTTTGCTCTCGGTGGACGTGGATGAAGCCGAAGGCTTCGGGGTGGATGAGGTGGTCTCTTTCATTTCGTTCCCTCTGTCGTTATTTCTTCTTTTTGTGGCGGTTGGAGGATCCACCGGCATTGTTTTGACGACAGAAGAAACACGACCACTTAAGTTGCATGATGGTACTGAGAGAAATTCTGAAGTTACTGGCTTTGCTTCAGCTTCTCTATTATCCAAGGTTTTTTGGATTTGGCTAAACCCCTTATTGAGTAAAGGGTACAAGTCCGTGCTGAAGATTGATGATATTCCAACGCTTTCTCCAGAACATAGAGCTGAGAGAATGTCATCTATTTTTGAATCAAAATGGCCTTTGTCAAAGGAGACATCAAAGCATCCGGTTGGAATGACTTTGCTTCGGTGCTTTTGGAAGGAGTTAGCCTTCACCGCCTTCCTAGCAATCATTAGGCTGTGTGTGATGTTTGTGGGGCCGGTTCTGATACAAAATTTTGTGGCTTTCACATCAGGGAAGAGAAGCTCTGATTATGAAGGATACTACCTCGTGTTGATTCTTCTCGTTGCTAAGTTCGTCGAAGTCATGAGCACTCATCATTTCAACTTCCAAGCTCAAAAGCTTGGGATGCTTATACGCTGCACTCTTATCTCCTCTTTGTATAAGAAGGGTTTAAAGCTATCATTCTCTTCACGGAAGGAACATGGAGTTGGGACAATTGTGAATTACATGGCTGTGGACACCCAGCAACTCTCTGACATGATGCTCCAGTTACATAGTGTGTGGATGATGCCAATCCAAGTTGGTATTGGCTTGGTTCTGCTTTACAAATGTTTAGGTGCTTCAGTTATCACCGCGTTTCTTGGTCTGCTTGCTGTTTTTACCTATTCTGTGGCGGCCAACCAAAGAAACAACAAGTTCCAACAAAATCTGATGGTGTACCGGGACTCCAGAATGAAAGCTGTGAATGAGATGCTTAACTACATGCGTGTGATCAAGTTTCAGGCCTGGGAGGAACATTTCAAGCAGAGAATTTTGGGTTTCCGTGAGACGGAGTATGGGTGGCTCTCCAAGTTTATATTCTCATTGTATGGTAATCTTATTATGATGTGGACCTCGCCGTTGTTGGTGTCAACTCTTACATTTGGAACGGCTCTTCTGTTGGGAGTTCAGCTTGATGCAGCCACAGCGTTCACCACAACAACTGTGTTCAGGTTATTGCAGGAGGCTATTAGGGCATTCCCACAGTCTATGACATCTCTTTCACAAGCAGTGATATCACTGGAGAGGTTAGATAGGTTCATGTTGAGCGGCGAATTGTCGAATGATTCAGTTGAGAGAGAGGAAGGATGCGCTGGACAAACAGCTGTGGAAATAATCGATGGGACTTTTAGTTGGGATGATGATACCACGCAGCACGACTTGAAAAATATCAATTTGAAAATAAAAAAGGGTGAGCTTACAGCAATTGTTGGGACCGTAGGGTCAGGAAAGTCATCCCTTCTTGCATCAATTCTTGGAGAGATGCACAAGATTTCTGGAAAGGTATGATTTCTGGTTCATAATTTATAACTTTTTTTCAAGGATGTTTACAGTCGAGTCTGATTATATTCTGATTATGTAATAATGTATTTCTGCGAAAGGTTCGGGTTTGTGGGAGTGTTGCTTATGTTGCACAGACATCTTGGATTCAAAATGGGACCATTGAAGGAAACATTCTATTCGGTTTACCAATGGACAGACAGAGGTACGATGAGGTTATCAGGGTGTGTTGTTTGGAGAAAGATTTGGAAATGATGGATTATGGGGATCAGACAGAAATTGGAGAGCGTGGTATCAACCTGAGTGGAGGCCAGAAACAACGTATACAACTTGCCCGGGCGGTGTATCAAGACTGTGATGTATATCTTCTTGATGATATCTTCAGTGCTGTTGATGCTCATACTGGTTCTGAAATATTCAAGGTTCAAGCCTTCTACTCCGCATCATGTTTAAATTTAATCTTACTCATTATGTGCTAGTTTGTTGCATGAAAAGTTCAAGTAATCTTTTATAGAATTGTTGAACTGAGTGGGTTTTTAATGTTTGTGGAATGCCTTTTATACAGGAATGCGTGAGGGGAGCTCTAAAAGGCAAGACCACTATTCTTGTAACACACCAAGTAGGTTTCCTACATAATGTGGATCGTATATTAGTAAGTTTCTTTGCCTCACGCTGTTATGCTTCTCTTGTTCTATTCTTCAAATTGATTTGGGGAGTAATTCAAATACTTTTGAATCTGTTTGATAAAGGTGACGAGGGACGGTACGATAGTCCAATCAGGGAAGTATGATGACATACTAGAGTCTGGAATGGATTTTAAAGCTCTCGTCGTTGCGCATGAGACCTCCATGGAATTAGTAGAGCAGAGTATGATCATGCCAGGTGAAAATTTGAACAAACCAACGAAGGCTCTAGAGATAACTTCAATTGACAAGGGAATCAATGGTGAAAACAATTCTATTGATAAGCCTAAGTCTAGCAAGAAAAGTTGTAAACTCATCCAAGAAGAGGAAAGAGAAACTGGCAAAGTGAGCTTACGTATGTACAAACTCTATTTCACTGAGGCGTTTGGGTGGTGGGCCATTACACTAGTATTGGCTCTGTCTTTGTTGTGGCAAGCGTCTTTGATGGCAAGTGATTATTGGTTGGCATATGAAACCTCAGAAGAACGTGCTAAAATGTTTAACCCTTATCTGTTCATTGGCGTCTATGCAAGTATTGCTGTTGTTTCCAATGTTTTCTTAGTGACAAGATTCTACTTCTATGCTGTCATGGGGCTAAAGACAGCACAACTATTCTTGACACAAATTGTTGGTAGCATCTTGCGTGCGCCCATGTCTTTCTTTGACACTACGCCATCTGGGAGAATTCTAAGTAGGGTAAGAATTTAGTGCCAAGTATGCTGTGAGGAACGAAGAATCTAACATTTCATATGTTGATCACACTCTTATAATGACTTATTTTTCATTTCAACTTCTGCAGGCATCCACTGATCAAATAAATGTTGACTTCCTTCTCCCCACGTACACAGCAGTTGTTATTGCCATGTACATTACAGTGCTCAGCATCTTCATCATAACCTGTCAAAATTCTTGGCCAACAGTGTTGTTGATAATTCCTCTTCTTTGGTTGAATATATGGTACCGGGTATGAATTTTATTACCCTGATTGTCTAATGCATCGTCTTTATTTGGTTGCAAATGTGTAAAACTGAAAATGTGTGCCATCTTGTAACATGAATGATGGATTTATATCCACCGTGTTAAAGTTATTTACAGAGTTTTTGGTTCAATTTACATGGAAATTCGAATGGTTGTGTGTATCATAATGTGCAGAACAATAACCACTAGACTCCATTGTTTAGCAAATAAAGTTCATATTATTCACAAGTCAGAATGTAGTTAGTTTGCAATTGAATATATCTTGCATACTTTACGTAAATGATTCCTGTGTTTTCAGGGTTACTATCTGGCATCATCTCGGGAATTTGCTCGCATGGATTCAATTACCAAAGCACCAGTCATTCATTACTTCTCCGAAACCATTGCAGGGGTCATGACAATCCGTTCATTCAAAAAGCAAAAGATATTCTGCGATGAAAATCTCAAACGGGTGAATTCTAATTTGCGAATAGATTTCCACAACTATAGCTCTAATGAGTGGTTGGGATTTCGAATAGAATTCTTTGGAAGCTTGGTCTTTTGCATTTCTGCCATGTTCATGATCATCTTGCCCAACGGTATCATAAAGCCAGGTAAATTGACTCCAAAGGAACTCTAAACTTCGGTGTCCACTGTCTATTTATGTTAGTTTCACTCTGATCACAATAATGCTTCTTTAAATTGCGTAGTTCTAACGATTGAGCCTATTGTCTGCAAACAAATCAGTTTGAATCATAGTACCTGGCTGTCTTGCATTGCATGCGCCCATGTCGCTTATTTCATAAACCAGGGATATTTGTGTCGCAACAAAATTTTATTATAAACTTATTGGGTTGCTCTTGATGCAGAAAATATTAGTTTATCTCTCTCTTACGGGTTGACCTTAAACACTGTCTTGTTCTGGGCTGTATACATAAGTTGTTTCATCGAAAACAAGATGGTGTCGGTAGAGAGGATAAAGCAGTTTACAAATATTCCACCAGAAGCAGCGTGGAATATCAAGGATCATCTACCTCCTTCAAATTGGCCAGGTCAAGGCAATGTAGATATCAAGGATTTGCAGGTAACTTGAGTACCAAGAAATTGATTGTTTTACATCTGAAAGTACCTATGTTTTGCAAAATAATTCATGATTTCTATTTATTTAAGCTACTAACCTGAGCATTGTTTCTAATTTAGAGTTTTCCATTACTTATTTGCACTGTGCAACACTATCATGATGACTTGAGCTTTTGGTGAACAGGCCAGATATCGTCCAGATAGTCCTCTGGTGCTCAAAGGCATTACTTTAAGCATTAGTGGAGGTGAAAAAGTTGGTGTTGTGGGTCGAACTGGGAGTGGAAAGTCAACTTTAATTCAAGTATTCTTTAGGCTGGTGGAACCTTCGGGTGGGAAAATAGTAGTTGATGGTCTTGACATATCCATCTTGGGGCTCCACGATCTCAGATCACGGTTTGGTATCATTCCTCAGGAGCCTGTGCTTTTTGAAGGAACTGTCAGAAGCAACATTGATCCAATTGGACAATATAGAGATGAAGAAATATGGAAGGTAAGTACTGAGCCTATTAAAATCTATCAACTTTTCTGATGAAGATTTTCAATCCATTAGTCTAATATAATAACTTTATTGTGGTAGAGCTTGGAACGTTGTCAGCTAAAAGATGTTGTTGCTGCTAAGCCTGAAAAACTTGACTCTTCAGGTAGAGACATTTTCCTAATTTATTTGGGTTGTTTAGTTTTCTTGATGGTTGTAGTACTAATAAGAAAGTTTTGTTTGAACTTTGAAGTGGTGGAAAACGGAGAGAACTGGAGTGTGGGGCAAAGACAATTGCTTTGTCTAGGGCGTGTTATACTCAAGAGAAGCAGACTTTTGTTTATGGATGAGGCAACAGCTTCTGTTGATTCTCAAACTGATGGTGTGATTCAGAAGATCATAAGAGAGGAATTTGCAGCATGCACCATCATCAGCATTGCTCACAGAATACCCACAGTCATGGACTGTGACAGAGTTTTAGTTGTAGAAGCAGGTATTTACTCTCTTTGCATTGCATTGCTGACTCACTGCATCATCCTTCTGCTTTGACTACAGTAGCCTGAATTTGTTGTTGTTTCCTTTGTATTAGGGCGAGCCAAAGAATATGACAAACCTTCCAATTTGCTTCAGAGAGAATCTCTCTTTGGAGCATTAGTTCAAGAATATGCCAACCGATCCAGTGGACTGTAAGAAGTTAAGAATATCTGGTGCTTCTCCATTACATGGAAACGACCATTTTTTGTTTCATCTCATCAAATCACCTATGATTAGGGTTGTTCGTAGTTTATAGGTTAGAAGAAAAGATTAATCCGAACTAAACTATGAAGTAAGACAAGTGAAAAAAACTAGTCATTGCTAAACTGTTTATAAGTTTAGTTATTTTCTTTTATATTAAAAAACTAATGAATTATTATAGTTATTAAACTATATTTTCTTGTTGAGCTAATACAAGGCTGGAAATTAATATTTCAATAGAAATGCGATTATTCTCTCAACAAAAATATTATAGTTACTGAACTATAAATTTTTGTTGAAGTAAAATATTATCAAACATGAAATTAATATTTTAATAAATGTGTTTTCCCTAACCAGATAGATGTTGAAAAGGAAAAAAAAAATGAAAAAAAAAGTAAAAGATAACAAAGATAAAGAATTTGGATCAGTAGTGTATTGGAAGCTACAATAAGTTGAATTGAATTAAATCATATAAAAACTTAACTAAACTACTTAAACTATGTGTTTTAGAAATTAAAATAAATTAATATTCTGAATTATATTTCTATTATATACGGGAAGAGGATACAAGGATGATTTATCATTCTATTTCTTTCATAAATTATATATGAATTTATTTATCATCAATGTATAACTAACAATTTTTTATAGCCATATTAGTATAATAAACTTGTATAAGTATAAAATTTTTAAATTTGTAACAATACAAATCAAAATTTGTGAAAAACTAATGCGTATAAATTGGTAATTATAAATTATGAGTTTTTTTTTTGTTTTTTTTAACTTAGCTCCCTTTTTTAATTTCTTTCTTATGCTTGCAAAAAAAGCCCAACTAAACGCGTTTTAAAAAATTTTAAAATAAATGTATTTTTTAATGAAAGGAACTTTTGCATCATAAGTTTAGAAAACATTTAATTGTTTTGTAAATTATTTCTTTTAAATGAAAAAATTGGGATAGATACAATTCTAAAGAAAAATAAACTCTTAAAAAGAAAAAATTACATTAATAAACAAAAGCTTAAAAAACTTATGAGAAAAACTTGTACTTTTAAGGAGATAATAAATCAATAAAATTTGAGCCAGACACTTATAAAATGTAGAAGTTAAAAATGCTAGAACAAATACTGGGTTCATTTCTTTAAGCTTTTATCACTAAATATTCACCTCTTTTTTCAAAAAAAAAAAATGTTATCTTTTACATGTCTGTAAATTTTTAAAATAACGAGAAATAAGAAATCTAATTACATTTAGAAGTTATTCGAAACTGATTACCATAAAATCAGATTTGACTCCTCAGAAGAGAAGAAAATGCAATTATAATAATTGATAAGAAAATCAATCCTTTAAATTTTGACGAAATAAAATACTTATTTAATCAAATTTAAAATTAGTTATAATTATAATTATTAATTAATAGCTTTCTTCTTTTAAAGGGCATTTATCTTAAATGGGAAGAGTCCAATTCAGCACCAGTTACTTCTTTCTTTTAATCTGTTATAAAGAAATATAAATTGATTTTTCAAAACTCTAGTAATTATAACTAAATCATTTTATAGCATAACTTCTTTTTTTATTAACTTTAGAAAACAGTGCTCACTGTCATAATTCTAAGTCTCAAAGGCCCCAGCAATCTAAAACCCAATACATTCACACCTTCACCTCTCATCTTAGATGCTTCTAAAATCTCGGTTTACTTTTTATTTTCAAAATTTTCATAAAATAATAGTGTGAATGGATAAAGAATTTTAAAGAAATTAAAATTCTAAAATTTTAGAAGAATAATTATTTTACTTAAAATTACATAATTTTAAAATTTCAAAATTTTAAATTTTTTATAATTTAAATTTATGTTTTTCTTTCTGCATTCGCGTCTGAACTCGATTTAATAGAATGTCCCTGATTTCACTAGAAACAAGATATTGTAAGAATAAATATCTTTTTATTATGTCAATAAGAATTTTTTTATTTTTGCTCATAAGTATTATTTTTATTTAAATTATTAAGAATATTTTTTTTATTATATATTAATATTATTTCTTGTTTAATAATAGTCAGGATTTTATCTATTAATGAGAAGTTTCTTTGGACAAATATGAATTAACTCTTTTTATTAACATTTATCATGATTAGTTTTTTTTTTTTTTACATTTATAATTTCTTTAGTATCCACTAACGTTATTCTTTGTCAATAATTTTTTAATATTGTTTTTTAATACTAATTGGAAAAACTCTTAACGACCATCAACTAAGATTAGTTTTTTCATCCGACGTCAATTAAAAGGTAAAAAATATTTATAGACGACAAACTAACAACAATTTTGTCCAATATTAATCGAGAAAAAACCTTAATATCAGTCAATTTTTTTTTATAATGTTTTTTTTAAAAATAACATAAACTAATATTGACTAAAACAATATCTATATTGATATTTTCAAATTATTAATAACTTTATATTTAAATAATACTTTATATTTGATATCAATTGAAAAATTCTATTTAAATTAGAAAATTAAAATTCAATAAATTTGAATTTCCTTATTTTAAAAAAATGAGAGCAATTTAAATTCGGTGATAGTAAAATATCAAAATGGATGAAATTGGTGAGAAATTCCCAACGTAGAGTTTTTTTAGGTGATCCACAATATTTTTCCGTCAAGAACTAAGGACTAACTTCGCAATATGCTAAAAATATAAAGGTTAAAGTGATTAATAAACTTTCTAAATCCATTTTCAAAGTCAGAAACATATAATAAACATTATGCACAGTTTAAAGGCAGCTTCAAATTATTCACAATGTTACCTGCAGAACAACAATCAAACATGCATACTTGCCCTTCAGACTAAAACTACAAACCTTATACTCTACAAAACAAGTTAAAAAATTTGATGTTGTACTTAGACGCCCATGAATGCCCTACACTGTGAATCCCAGTGTTCCTTTATTTGCTTAATCCTCTCCTCCCTCTCGGTCTGAAGCCTCTGCTCCCAGTATTCCGGACAGCTGTAAAAGGATTGAAATTAGTGATGTTTAAGGATTTAGCAGAAACAAGATCATATCAAAACATTTTCCAATAACATCAGTTACTACCCCTGATTTTAAGCCTCCAAATAATGGGATAAGTAGGATCATACCTTCGGCCTAACAGAATATTTAGCTCTTCCAAGTGCACAGCACCTTCATATACACCGCCCTGAAACAAACAATAGTAGAACTAAGCCTAAGTAGCCAATTATTGTAATTGGTTTAAATCCAGAAAACGAAAAGAAATAAAATGGTTTCGGTAGTCAATTCTTAACACCCCTATAGTAAGGTGTCTAAAATAAGTGGACAAAGCTTCCATCAAACTGCTATTTATCACTCATCTCAGGATTTAAATAACCAAGGACAAGAATGGAAGAGGGAATGCACAAACTTGAGCTTAGCCTTTTGGAAGATCTGAATATTAGACCGTAAAACCTGTTTTAGTGGTTGAACTACAGCAAGTTTCACATAAAATATGCTGTTCGAAGTTAACATCAAATGAAGCTTTAGAGTTTGATCCTGATCCCATCATGAGCACAAGTTATTAATATAAGATAGATGGCACTCTTAATGACCAGTAGAGGGTGAATCATGAGTTTATTCACATGATTTATACCACATCTTTTGAGTGAGGCTATGGAATCAATTAAATGAAAATTTCCCTAGTTATAGCCATCCGTTACAGTAATCAGGTTGTAGGAGAGCTTGCAATATGAATGTCACGTATCTGGATTCAGGAAGCTTACCTGGCGGCATAGAGGACATTTCTGTCTAGAATCTGCTGACTTAAGTCCATCAACAATAGATACTGATGCAGCCGAGCAAGCACAAATATAGCAGAATATGTGGCCACAAGTCAGAGAAACTGGATCAAACACTGTGTCCTGTAACAGGAGCCAGATGAACAGTGTTAGTGGATAAGTGAAGAACAATCTAGGAAAATGCTTCTCCAAATCCCATGGGAAACATATTGTTTCACTTAGAGAAATATAAACTGAATTGTCAATTTACTCTATCTCTTTTCGAAATTGCATTTCGTATTCGGGAAAGTGAAAATCACTGATATATGTGAGATAAATGAAACCATAAACAAACAAAATAGTTAAAGAATAAGCATTCAGTGTTTCGTTAGGAACAGAATTTGACTTCAATTTAAAATTCTAATTTATAAATATTTAACTTAACTAGACCTTTCTTGCATTCGTACAACAGTAATATTCAAATACACAATGACTGATATTGAGAAACTTACCAAGCATATAGAACAGGTCAAGTCAACATCCAATTTGATAGAATCAAAGAGCTCACAAGTAAGTGACGGTTTCCCATCCTTAATTGTGAGATAACATCCATCGAACAAAGCATGTTCCTTCCTCGAATTGACCTTAGTTTCCCTTAGATTGATGTAGAAGGCCATAAGCTCACAAAGCCAGGGACTCTGAAGAATCTCCTTGTGCATACTCTGGACCTGCGACTTGAATAATAGCCCTTGCTTGGAATAATGAATCTGCAGTGACAGTAGTAGAAATAAGAACATACAACAAACACTCATAAATTTTCACCAAAATGACCTAAACTAACCATTAGCACTCCTACCAATCAAATTAATTTTGAAACTTCTATTCAATCAGAATCATAGTTTTTCCGTAATAATCTGCATTGATTTTAGCGCAGACCTTTAGTTCCTCAATTCTGATAGGAACAGAACCACACCAATACCAAAACCCCAAAAGCACCTAATAAACTATATCTAAGTTTTGTCCTTGTTAAAACTTGTTCGCGGAAGCAGAAAATACAGGCATACCTTATCATATTTCTTCAGTATTTTTCGAATTGCAGTGGCATTTATGAGTGCGTACGTGACAAGATCTTTGCCTTCTTGAATCAGAGCAGTATGGTTTCCTTGAAATCCGCCTTTGATCCAAATCAAGTACTTTCTGAAGCCAGAAGCAAGATGTAGCTCCAACAATTTCTGCGCGCGCTGATCAAAACACCCCACTACATCTGACAATTCATTGAGAAGGGAAGGGAAGAAGGTTCCATCGCACACTGAATACTAATATCAAGTTAGCCACGTCATAGATACAAGAAAATGCATACATCAAACAACAAAAGTTAAAACATCTCTCTCAATAACAATAACGAATTTTCCCCTCGGTCCTTCATCAAAAAAATGCTTTCGAATTGGTCAATAGAATAGGAAAACAGAGATAAGAGTCTTTTTTTTTCCTCCTTCCATCATTGCCCTCTGTAAGGAGTAAAAATCAAAACTTCAAAACGTAGGAAATGAAAAAATAACATTTTGATAACCTGGGCAGTGGTCCGGGCTGGTTTTGGTGGCAAGGGCATTTAGGGGTTTCTGGGTTGAATGGTTTTTCCTGCATTTCTTCAAGATCTTCTTGAGCTTCTTGAATTCTACGCCAGGAAGCTTATTCTCCTGGCCTTGCACGTATTCCTGGTACTTTTTGCAGAACTTCATGTTTTTTCAGTGAAGAACAAAGGACAGCACAAATTGAAGGGGTGTGAGGAAGAATGTGACTCGGTTTAAGAAGAGTCAGGATCGAAATTTGGCTTGTCTTTTTGGCTTCTCTCTCCTTATTATATCTGAACGTTCCCTCGTGCTGGTGTGAAATGCCTACAGTTTGACCTTGTGAAAATTTAATCTGGGAAAACACACCTGGGGAAAAAGTCAAAATATCAATCAGATGGTGCTCACCCTATTAATGCGTAATTATCATAAACCAATCCTTAAGCGAGCGAATTAAGGACTCCCATCAATAATATTTTAAAATATAAATATATTTCAAAATTGTTGGTTATTCTTAATACAAAATTGAAAACGATGATTATGATGATGGTCAAACATGCCTTGAACAGGGAGTGATTGTTACAAATCTTTATGCGAAATCTTGCAATGAGAACGTACCTTTCCACAAGCAAAATAAACGTAGTGGTGTATTTGAAAGAGTCTCCAACTCAACTTTTACGTGAACAGAGGAAAAAGGGTGGCCAAAGTTACACTTTTGGTGCGTAACAGCGAAAACCGTTTACGTTGCGTATACGACAATCTGGTCCCTGCACCGTTCTTATCTTCGTCCACTTCGCCTTCAATAGAAGAAGTATATATAGTTAATATTTCGATTATATATCTTTAATTTGTACTTTCTTAAAATACATTTAAAAGTGATTTAATTTTAATAATTTATAAATATAGGAATAAGAAAAATGATTTATTATATCTTTAACTGGATTTTTTTAAGAGGCTAAACCTGTTAAAATTCGCTGCTTGATTTATTTTTCAAGTAAAAACAACAACGAAATACCTGTGTGAAATGTATGATTTTTAAAACTAATAAATATGGATATATAAACATTTAAAATATGCTTTTTATTGTCATTGCTTTTGCGTCAATGTTTACTTGGTTTTCCATTGTTTGTGAACAATAATTTAAATATGTGTTCAGACTTCAAGCAATTTAACTTTACAAGGATCATAAAACTCATTAACAGATAAACACAATAATATTAATAATAATATTATTATTATACATAAATTATAAATATTATTTGTCTGTAAAAAAAATAATGTTTATATGTGTTATTAATATGCTATTAATTAATGCATACTGGTTTCCTTTTTCATTATTTATTTCTCGAGTAAATTTAGAAGAAATTTTGACTAAAATAGTAAAATATTATTTTCTCCAATAGCACAATATTTACCAAATAACATGGGTCAAATAATTACCTCCAATAGCATATCATGCCAAATTTTTTCCAAATAACATGGGTCAAATACGCTATTAATTAGTTTACTTTCTTTATTGTTTTATCTCTAGTAAATTTAGAATTTTTTTTGACTAAAATAGTAAACTAGATATTTATTTCCTCCAATAGCCAAATATTTACAAAATAACGTGTATCAAATAATTACTCAAAGAGAGAAATTAATTCCAGTTTGAACTTATTTTTTCTGTTTTTTATTTAAAATGAGAAAAAAATTTAATAATTTTGATTTTTTAAAAATAATTATTTTAAAATAATTGGTTTGGAACCAAATTCCGAATTGACACAGTAAACCATGTTATTTAGGTAATTATTTGACATAATATATTATTTGGATAAATAGGTAAGTTTCAAATTCAAAAACACAATGTTATATCCTCAAATAAATATATAATATATAATAATAATAAGGTATTATTTTTAAGGTATAAATTTATAAAATTAAAACATCATAATGCCTTCTAATTTCTCATATTAAAGGACTTTTATTATTACTAATAATAAGGCCAACATGTATAATAAAAAAATAATTAAAATCAATTTGACTGCTATACATGTAATACGACTATATTTATAACAATTATTTGTCCATAAAATGATATTTTTTTTTAAAGTACATGAATGTACTTTAACAATTTAATTTTCATTAATACAGTCAATGTAATTATTTATTTATCATAAAATTTATTTATTTCTTGTAAGGCACAATAATCTATATTCTATCTTTCTATTTAATTATAAAAATTGAAATTCAACTTTTTTTTCTTCCAAACAATCCCTTTTGTGACTAGACATTTTAGTTAAAATATTTCATAAAAAATTCTTATTGTTAGACAATGACAAAAACTTGCTTGCTCATCTGGTTAGATTGTAGGAGGTGAAAAGACAAGTTACAATTTCATAAAACAACTCATGTTCTCCTCATATCTATTTTGCTTATGTGTCTAGACATTATTGGTTAACATATTTCATTTAAAAAAAGTCTATAATCTACAATTGTAAAATTTAAAGCACGCTGATCAAAAAAATTAAAACACATTTTTTACTTTCTAAAATGATACATGTCCTGTACATATTTATTTTGCTTGTATGGCTAGATATAATTTTTAATATTATTTTATTTTTAAAAATAAATAAAGTTTAAAAATATTTTATTGTTGTAAAATTTTCAAAAAATTGTTTTATTTTGTTTAAGGATGAGAATTTGTTTTTCTTATTAAATCTTAGGATTTAAAATTGTGAGTTTCAATCTTCTAAATATTTTTCCTTCATAATGTCTTTTAATATAGTTATTATAAACAGATTCCTAGTGCTAAGCTGATTCAAAAAAAAAAAAAAAAAAAAAAACAGATTCCTAGTATTAAATTTTTGAGGTGAAAGTGTGGGTTTCAACTAATTATAAAAAAAATAAATCCGTGATTTCACATCCTAAAATAGCACCTGCCTATTCATGTTTATTTACTTATGCAGCTAGATATAATTGATTGACATATTTTCATTTTTAAAATTATATATAGTCTAAAATTGTAAATATTTAATTTCGCTATTTACCTCTAAAAATGACACGTGTCTCCTTTATAATTATTTTATTTATATGAATAGATATAATTGGTTAATATAATTATTTATTTTATTTATGTAGTCAGATTTGATTTAACTTATTTTTATTTTGAATATATAAAATTTATAATTACAAAAATTAAAAAGCACTATTTTACCTAAAAATACTCGTGTCTTATTCGTAGTGAACATAATTGGTTAACATGTTTTATTTTTAAAAATTTGAAAAATCAACAAAACGTTGCTATCATTTATATTATACATCACAAAATAAATATATAAATAGATAAATAAATAGATAGACACGTGAAAGATTAAGTTGTTTTAAGAATAATTGTAGAGATGTTCTTCATCCTTATTTTTGTAATGAAAAGCAAATTATTCATTAATTGCTATTTAATAAATTCATTTGATGTTTGTATATTTATAGAAAGAAATTTAATTTCCATACTTTAACTCTTAACCATTAAATTTGCCTCCGTCATTACCATACTTTTCTATGTAGTCAACCTTTGTAATTGAATGTGGATGTTTGTGGGCACTCAAATTCACTCATGCTTTTCCATACACAGCACATAGAAAAAAATGGACCATGGTTTTCGATTGAACTCGTCTATTGATTATGATGATGATACTATATTGATTGTGCCTTTTAATATTTTATAATCCTTAGTCTCTTATTACATGCAATTAAATCATTCTTATTATGAATTCTTTTGTGTGCGTTTAGTTATGTTCTTTTAAATGGATGGTTATGGTTGTGGCCCTTTGTTCAGAAGTCAAAATGTACAATAAATCATTGTCTTTTGACTATGTGAGGAAGAAAGTGGAAGGATCACTAACAAATGTCCAGCACTAATCCATTATTTGTCCCATAGGAAAATAATACTTTCAAAACCTTGTGAAAATTAATTAACTACTTCATAATTTTATAATAATATAGTAATTGATGATTAACCACATAAATAAGATTACCTCTTAATTTGATTTGATTGTATATTTAAATAAAGTTTTTATAATCAAATTGATAGAAACATTTTAAAAAGTTAGAGAAGCAAGAACTTTTTATTGGATCGGATTGGTGTGAAATATAGAACGAGCATTAAGAATTAATTGACATTTAAACATGAAAATTGTGATACTAGTATAGAAAGTGTGACTCTAAGTATACTGATTTAAATTAGGACTTGAGTTTCAAAATTATTTTTCTTTTCCCTTGGAACTTGAAATTCTTGGCCATAGTTTGGTATTGGGTGATACTTCCTCCATTATACAAACATTTTGAGTTTTATGATAATTAGAAAATTTGCTGAGAGTTACTATTGCAAGAGTGGTCAATCTTTTATAAAATCTTATCTTGGTTTTAGTAATTTATTTTATTATTCCAACTTTAGGAATTCCAACATTGTTATCGGTAATTCCAACTATTACAACAACCCACTTTAGGAAAGTGAGAATATTTTTTCCAGTCAAATACAACTCTTAGATGGGCCTCTAGTTCACTTTGGTCCAAATGATCGTCCACGCATTCTTCCTGCACCTTCATATTTCCTTTTTACACCTTCATAAATAAAGTAAAATGACCGTTATGTCTTTGCTAAAAAATTAAATAAGTGCTACATCTCTAACTTTTTTGTATTTGGAATTACAAAGATCAGAATTAAAAAATATGTTTCCGATTGTGAAATTTAAAATATTAAAATATAAAGTTTATATTTTGAATTATACAATTCATAATTTAGAAATATATATATATATATATATATATATATATATATATATATATATATATATATATATATATATATATTTTAAATTATGTAATTCAGAATAAAAAAATTATATTTCAAATTGTATAATTTGAAAAGAGTATTTTTGATATTGTGGAAACATGGGTTGCAGGAAGAACTCATGGAGGTGGAGGAAGACGCTTGTGTGCCCAAGATCATCTTAAATCAACCCAAACTACTTTGAGAAAGGTTAGAATCCCATTTCTTTAACGCATCTTGTTTTATTAGTAGATGTTTTTTGAAAATAAATAGGTAATAATAATCACTTCTATTTAATGACTGTTTTAATTTTATAATTTTTAATAAATTTCAACCAATAAAAGGTGTTAAGAAGTGTGTTATGCATAAACTTCTCAATTATTTTAACCTGTAAAACTTGAATTGTTTGTTACTCACCAGAGTCGGTCTAATGATAAAATATCTGGATAATTTACACAAAATTATAGGTTAAAAATTATTTTGTTCATTAAACATGAAAAAAAAAAAAAAAAAACTCGAAACAACTACCTTTTTCGTGTCCTTTTTCTAAATTCACTCAAGAACGAGAAGCATTGATAGAAAAAAGCATACCATAGCTTTAGATGCTTCAGTGGCACCTTTCTTTTGTAAAGTGAACACGAAACAATGATCTTTACCTAACGAGAATATATATTTTCTCTTGTATTATAACAAAGTGAACCTGAAATTCCCTAATCCTTTCCTTTTTTATTTATACAATGAACAAATTTGACACATACCTAATCCGTTAAGAAAGACATATACCCAAGAAAAAAATGTCTTTTTTTTTTTTTTTCTGAAGAAGGGTTGACAACAAATCAGAGTTGTTATTTAAGTAATATCCAGCAGAAAAGTAGTAAAATTTAGGTTTGCTATTATTGTCCTTGGAAAATGGATGCTTGTTTCTTGGGAAGAACTATGGGTGGTTAATGGATTTATGACCCATTCGGAGGAAAATAGAAGAAAAATTACGTGGTTGGTTTAGGTTAAAAGCGCTACAGTGCGCAGTTTCTTTCACCTAGTAGCAAAGTCTAGAACCATATAGAATAGAACAGAATACCGAATAGTACGATGCTGTTCTCTTTTGGCCCACGAACTCGATTCAAATGCTCCTCTACTTCCACGCTTCTTTCCAATGTGAATAAATTCATACATACCCACATGGTTTATTGCAAGTGAAGTAACGTAGCACGCAAGTATTATTGTTGCAACATGGCGACGAGTGGGTCGGAGAAGCAGGTGATTGTGGCTGGAATCGACGACAGTGATTTCAGCATGTACGCTCTCGGATGGATTCTCGATCACTTCCTAGCGCCAGCCCTTAATCTTAACTTCAAGCTTGTTCTTGTTTATGCCAGACCTTCGGTTTGCTCTACGGTTGGTTTTGTCGGCCCTGGTATGATATGAATTCCAATCATGGTGGTGTTGCTTTTAGATATAATAACCATTATACCACTTCTAAGCTCATCGTGATGTTTTGCAGGAGCCTCTGAGGTTTTGCCTGTTGTCGAAGCGGATTTGAAAAGAACAGCTGCCAAAGTCACTGAAAATGCTAAAGATCTATGCCAGAAGAAATCTGTATGATGATATCACTTTCTGTTTCCAAAGTTTGCTTATTTTTCAGCCTTATCTGAATGCACGTCTTTGTATGCATGCATATTGTTTAATAAGTCATTAGTTTTAGTACAATACCCTTTTATAATTTTCTTTTCTATCTTTTCTCTCCACATGCAGATGAACATGAAACATTTTCTTTAGTTTTAATGTTACAGATTCCATGTAAGTTTATTCTTCTAGTCGGGTATAAAAAGGTAATGAATACAAGAAAAGAAAAAAAAGCAACTGAAATTTGCCTAATAGTGCACTCATCCTGCTAAGAAAATGTGATTTGCCTCCAGTTTGAGGGAAAAGAAAGAGAAAATTACAGATAAGACAGGATGCTGCATATTTTTCTTCATTTTTCTTTTTTTTGAAGAACATCAAAGTTCTATATATTATGTGTGGATGGGTATACCTTTGAATTGTTATCTGATGGCTAATTTAAACAGGTAAAGGACGTATCAGTGGAGGTGATGGAAGGTGATCCTAGAAATGTTCTTTGTGAGGCTGTGGATAAGTACCATGCTTCAATGCTGGCTGTGGGTAGTCATGGTTATGGGGCTATAAAAAGGTACATAGGTTCATTTTGATCCCAGATATTTTTCTATTCTTTTGCATGACAATTTCTTTTTTTTCTAAAATGTGTGAATGAGGTAAGATATAATACCATGAGTATGCTAAATTGTTTTCTGGCATTCTCAACTGAACCAACATCATCGCAAACTAAAACTTGAGAAGAAAATGAGTGAGGTATATTTGTGACCAATTAGCAGACCTTAAATCCAGCTTTGGAATTTTGCTTTTAGTATAGTCTATAAATGTTGGTTATTTGTTGGTAGTGCATAGTCTTCTTTTTAACACATTATAGTGTAGAATGCCACGTGTTTACTCTTCAAAATATCTTATTCTGATTTGCTTTAACTTTGCAGGGCGGTTTTAGGAAGTGTAAGTGACTATTGTGCACATCATGCACACTGTACTGTCATGATCGTGAAGAAGCCAAAGCAAAAACACTGATATTATCTATGGCTGCACTACTTCAATGAACATAAATATTTTCAGCAAAAGGGAAAATGAATGTTCTTAATATTTCTTAATATTTTTTGCTTCATGACTATCTGAACTTTGAGCTTCAGGTTCACTTTTACTCTTTGATTTTCAAAATTAGAACCGATAAATAATGTATGCAACACAATATTTTTTTTCTCTTCCCAGCCACCTGTGGTGCTTGATTTATTTTGTTCAAGAGCAGTTTGTTTATATAAATGTTACTGTTGTGTGTATATAGATATATAACTCTCTGAAACTTGTGATTCCATCGCATCAAATAGACTTGTTTTTCTGGTATATGGTCATGAGATTTTGAAGTTATTCAAATTGTCAAAACCCTTCATTAATTCTAATAGCTGAATTGGTCATGCAGTCTTTTTTTTATCGGCAATTTCCTTTATTTATTCTTTTAAAATATTTGTGCGAAAAAAAAAATAAAAAATATTTTATTCTTAACTTGCAATTTTAATTTTTTTTCTTGAAAAAATAAATATTTTAAAAAATTATATTCTTTTTACTTATTTAATTAATCATCCTACTCATTTAATTAATCGTCTTAGGATGGATATTTTAGAGTTTTAATACTTTTTCTATATATAACCGACCGTAAGACTTTTAATTCAATTTTACAAATTATTATTATTTTTTTAATTTTTTATAGTTTTTTATAATAAATTACAGTAACACTTTTTTAAATATAAAATTATAATAATTAGAGAAAAAAGTTAAAAGCTAATGTTTTATTATGTTTTACAAAAAAAATTATAAAACATTATAAAAATTATTAAAATAATCAATAAATAAAATAAATTTTGTATTTTAATTTATAAATATATAATATTGTTGAATATTTAGTTAGGTTGAACCAATAAATCATACCACACCACTATAAAAAGTTTACAAAAATTAATGGGTATGGTAAGCAGGATGGGCCAACTTGTGTACACTGCGATTATATAGAGGCAAATTCTCCTTGCAATCCCGTGTTTTCTTCCTGCACCATGATACATACAAAAATATAAAAAATGTTTCTTTTGAATTTTTCAATTTGGAAATGTGAAATCTAAATTATATAATTCAAAAGTTTAATATGTGATTATTTATATTTTGATTGTATAGTTTAAAATACAAATGCACAATGCAGAATAAGAAAAATTTTCATGTTTATTTTTCATATTGTTTAAAATTTTCTTGTTAATTCTTCATATCCTTTTCTTGTTACAACTAACATCAGGATAAACAGTAATTATCTTATAGGAAGTTCAATTTTTGTACCCTTCTTTGTTTTTCAATAACTTTTTACAAACCAATTAACAATATCACAAGTAATGGAATTGTACTTTTATTATGAACATACAACTTTCTTTCTTTTCATTTTACATATGCAATCCATTAAACAAAGGTGCAAGGGTGCCATGACTAAGAAGATGAAGAGGGGATTTGTAGGGTTTATTAAAAGTAAAATGTCAATTTTCTTCCTCTGTAATGGTGCAGGAGGAAATAACCATAGTGGAGAGAAAAAAAAAAAAGGTTTTATATATGACAAATTTATAGAGGTTGATGAATTTAAATCTCCAACATGCCTTACAATCTGCATGGCCTAACCCACACAACCATCCCCACTTAATGGTAAAAAATAGAAAAAGTAATGAATAAATTGATGGAATTCATTATTAATAATTAATATTTGTAAATAAAAAATATAACTTGTTTTTAAAATTTATCATATAATAATTATTTATTAAATATTATTTAAACCATAAATTATCTAGATATTTGATTTTTTGTACTTAATCAAATCCTAACATAAATTCCACTCAATATATATATATATATATATAAATCATAGAAGTAATTTGTTACACAACAATAATTTCACTAATTAAAAAAAATCACAAAATACGACTTCTTTGATTTTTTTTTTTAAAAAAATAGGAAATCCAGGTTGTTACTCCAATTTAAAAATATATAAACCTAAGTGGAGAATTAAATCACAACTTCTATAATTTGTTTAGTTAATTAATACTAAGTAGTGCACCAAAACGATTCTTATGTTAAAATAAAAAAAAAAACAAGTCATATTTTTTAAACACGATTTTTCTATATAAAATCATATTTTAAAACACCACTTACTCATCAAATATAAAAAAATAAAGTTACTTGTAATTTTTGTGATAAACTTGTCCCATTTAGAAAAAAAAATTGTATCAACTTTTGGCAACAACTTATTTTCCTTTTATTTCTATTTATATCCATGCAACCAATGAAATTTTTCCTAAATAATACATTTAAAAAAAAAATATCCAACTAGATTCAGAGGCAGTTTATTTTTCGAAGTGAACCGATTCAACTTCCACCTCCAATTTTCCGGTGGTTTAAATCCAACGGGGATTCGATTTCATGAAGTTGAATTTTGAGTTTTTTAGGGTCTGGGGAGGGAGAAAATTAAGAAAAAAATGGGGGTTTGAACAAACACCTTGTGGACACCAAAAAATGTACAAATAAATTTCAAATTGAAGTAGGTTTCAATCTATCTTGTTTCTACCTTATGTTTTGAAAAGTTGATAATCCTGTCTAGCTCAACAATTAATATAATCACTAAATTGTAATTTTATAATACTTTTGGTTTGATTGAATGATATGAGATTATATGGTCCTTAACATTTTCAACACTCAGTTTCATCAGGATTTAAAATAAAAATGAATTTTACTTTATTAAATTTTCTCACATCTTTGTATTTTATGAGCCATTAAAGTAAATTTACTATTTACACTGTTGTTATAGTTTTACTTTGATTGTTTGGGCCACTAGCCCACCTATGCCCCTTTATTGGGCCTGAGCCTGAGCTTCCAGAGGGTCTTTTAACGTTTTGCTCACTTTTAACGTTTTGCTCAATCACGTGCGCAAAAGGGGATCAATTCGTCACTTCTTTTGAGACTGACTTAGTTCACGTTCTCAATTTTTTTGGCATGGAAAGAAGTCGAGAAATCAGAAGAAGTTGAGATATTCAAGATCAAGAAAGGAGCGAATATCAAACAAAGAATAGATAGGAGCATCGGCAAGAAGCGCGAAATCCCAGGTATGATTTCAGAAATTGAGAATTATTATCGCATGATATTATGATATTATGTTCTGTTTATCCTATTCATTACACCCTCGCCCAATTGATCAATTATACTGTAATTGATCGAATTACAGTAAAAACTTAATCTAAGACTTCCTCTGGAGTCTTATTCTTCCGATTCAAACTCGTAGAGAAACCCAAACACTTGCACCTCAGTGAACCTTAAAATCTCGCTCCACCATCGCGGCCTTGTGCCACTGCCATATCTCTGCGACACCAAACAGCAACCAGAAAAAGAGCCCTCCGCGACACCAAGCCCCATAATCACAACAATCCCTCTAACCACCATTCTTTCTTCATCTTTGCCGCGATTCGATACCACCACTACCGTGAGTTCCGTCGCACCGCCATCATGGTTTCGTGCCTCTCCACCGTTTCAAACCAAACCTTGCACCTCCACTTTTTATCACCGCCACTCTTTCTTCATCTTTGCCACCACCAACCGTAACCGCCGTGACCCCGCGTCTCACAGCTGCCTACGCCGGATAATCATTGTTTCACTTTTTTTTTTTTATTATTTCCAAAACATGTTTTCAAATAAAAAATAATACAAATATTTTTGTCGTGCACTATTGAAAATAGAAGTCGCGATAAACATCTAGTTGAAATCAGACACATTTGGTTTTGTTTTTTTTTTTTTTTT
>Ga0209700_100956_pt1 | contig 58231 bp, 30 predicted proteins | sample SiratroredBW_FD_187528 | JGI IMG/M metagenome (GOLD analysis project Ga0209700, IMG submission 187528) | Root nodule microbial communities of legume samples collected from California, USA - Siratro red BW (SPAdes) (version 2) | ecosystem: Host-associated > Plants > Roots > Nodule | place: USA...
AAAAAAAAAAAAAAAAAAAAAAAAAAAAATTTTTTTTTTTTTTTTTTTTTTTTTTTTTGAAAAAGTGAGATAAACTGTTAGAAACAAAGAAAAAGAAGAGGTAGAGAGAGAAAGAAGAAGAGAAAAATAAAGAAAAGAAAAAAAACAGGGAAACGAGGAAAGGAAATATGTCATAGGTCTTTGATATCACATTATGTGTAAAAGTATAAATTATGATGTTTTTATGTAACTAGTAGAATATATTTATATAATACATTTATTACTCATGTGTATGATATGAAAATGTTTAAAACTTCACTTATATTGTTATCAACTAATATATAGTGTGTTATATAATACGTAAATGGCATAAAAAAATAATCATTATTTTAAGAATCAAAACCAAAGAAAAAATTAAATAGGATATATCAAAAGAATTATTAGTAAACATTGTAAAACATACTGAAGGAGATATTTTAAATTAATTTTAACACGTAATTTATTTACCATTATATATCGTCTTTTTTTTTCATGCAAACTAATCCCAATTCACCACACATGAACTATTTTTCTTCAAAATTCAAACTAATAAAGCATGCCATTCAAAATTAAAATAGATCATTATAAAATAACGATATAATGGGGAAGACGTTATTTAAAAAAAAAAAATCTTATAGTTCATTCATAATTGATAGAAAGTATAAATTTTAAAAATCTCTATGTTTTTTTTATTAGTGGCCTTAAAAGATCAAATAATAAAATACTTAATACTATTAGAAATACTTAAGTGCTAAAATAAAAATATTATAGATTTTATTCATATGTTGAAAAATCGTTAGGAGACCTAATATAAGTTGAACACTTAAAATACTAATAAAGAGATAAAAAAGAGAGAGATAAAAAAGAGAGAGATAGAAAAGAGAGAGAGAAAAGGGAAGTGCAAAACAGTCATAAAGAAATATAACATATATCACCTTAAATTCAAACTAACAATGAAGAATCAAATATAGAATGGTTTAAAGTCAAAGCCAATAAATAAAGAATTAGAAGAATTATCAACATAATAAGAGGGTTTTTTAAGAGGAGAATAAACTATATCAACTTGAAATCTTCAAGTTGTTTATGAAGTGAACACATTTTTTATCAAAAATATCCTTACTACTTACTATTTTTATTGACAAATACTTCATTAGAGGAGATTCGAATCAATACAATTTTATGATAATTATAGTACAAATAACAAACTGGCTTGTAAAAATTATTCTTTTGGATAAAAAAAGTTGAGTGGATATCTCATCCTAGTCAACATTTATAAATTTTGAAATCTCCTATAGTAACAATTATGTCATGTATGGAACTCTTGGTTGGTTTTATAGAAGATAGGGTAAATATATACAATAGGTATATTGATCTTCTCATCACTTTTGGTATAATTCCAGATAGCAAAATAATGTTGATTTCATATTTGCTAATAAAGGTGGCTACATTGTACAATATTTTACTAAGATGATATAGGAAAAACATATAAGAGAAAATAACAACTTAAGAATGTTATGAAAAAGTTTGGAGATGAGTTATGACTCTGATTTAAAAAATAAAATATCACAATTTTGAATACAAATAAAACAAAAAACAATCGAGAAAAAAATACTAGGTAACTAGTGTTTTTTTTTTTTTTAAATAACTATTTAGTTAAAGAAGATTTCAACTTGATAATTAATTTTTCATTTGTACCAATAAATAAATCAATCAAGATTAATTTTGATGATGAAAAAAAAATATAAATATAGTTATATCAACAATAGTCATATGCTCATAAAGATATAACCTACTATTCAAGTCAATGTCTATATTTTTTGTATGGAGTAACTCAGACATCTCAAATCGATTAAAGATAATCAATTTATAATGTATTAGTGAGAGAAATCCTCAACTTACTAAGCCAATCTTGTGAAAATGAGTTAAACTTAAACTCACTTCCTAATATAGTATTAGAATATATCCCAAAGATGTTTGTTAGGAGTATTGTGTATCAAGTTGTTATCGGACCATCCATAAATATCTAATTTCACTTCAATATGTATGTTCCTTGGCATTCAGGAGTATATTAAAAATCTCACATTAACTAGAGATAAGATCAATTTACAATATATAAGTGGGGACAATAATCAGCTTACAAAACTAGTTTTTATGAGAATGAATTAGGCTTGAACTCAATTCTTAATATTATATCAGATCTTATCATAGTGATGTTTGTTGAGCCTATTATGCCATCCGTTATAAGACCATCTATAAATATATAGTTTCATGCTTGAGATATACATGTTTCGACGTAAGGTGAGAATGTTCGGAATCCCATTACAAGATGTAAGTGGGAGAATCCTCACTTTATAAATCAGTAATTCAAATTTCACACATCTCATAATTTATGTATTAAAGCCAAATTAGTTACCTAAAAGGGGAGAAGATTAAAAAAATTTGAATACATCCAATAATAATATATGTTATATAATTTATAATACAGCTATTGGTAAAAAATAATCAAGCAAATATGTATGATATATCTACTCGATAAAGGAGAGAAAATTAAGAAAAATTAAATTCATCTAATAATAATATATGTTACATAACTTACTAATATAGTGATGGTAGAAGTAGTTAAACAAATGAAGAAAACAGTGTTTTAATAGTTAATAGCAAAAGAGCACTTGGTGCTTTATATTTAAAAAAAAAATTAATAATAATAATTACATCCAAAAAGTGTTTGTAATAAGATATGAATGAGACATGTATTATACATGTGGAGTAACTTTTAATATTAGATAGTTTATTTTTATTTTTTAGAAATAATAAAATATAAAATAAAAATAAAAGAAAAATATAAAATGTGTTTAACACATGGAAATCCTTTATATATTATTATAAATCACACCAATTATTAATATAAAGCTAAGTCATTTTGATTTCAAAAATACAAAAACAACTTACATATCAGCTAACAAAATATTTAAAAAACAACTAAAGATAAACACATCTTTATTAATGACATAATGATAAAATATCATAACCTCATCAACATATATATTTCACTTTATCAAAGTGTTAAGATTGGATTTTATTATAGATTAATTATTTAATTTTATATTTCTAATCTCTACCATGAATTATTAATTAATAAAAATTACCGAATTGCTTTCATCACAATAAAAAATTCATTTATTTAAAAATTGTATTTTGTTTGTTTATATATTATTTTTAATATAAATATAGGTGCTTTGAATTCTTAATTTATTTTATATTTTTTGGTAGATTCATTATTTTTTTTCTAATCGCTATCTTACGTTTTTAAGTAAAATAAAATAGATCAGTTATATTTATTTCATAAATAAATAAATATATTTTTCGTTAATTATATTTTAAAAATGTACTTTATTAGTTTACATTTTATTTTTGGAAAAATTGATTATGTTTTCAAATTTATTTTTTAATAAACATTAATTTTTTCAAATATAATATTTGCTTGAAAGTAGAAACTATATATCTTTTTAAAACTTGCAGGAAATTTTCGACAAAAAAATTGTTGCAACTCAAATAAGTAGAAAACTTACATACCGATATGCTTTAAAAGAAAAATTAATTAAATTTTAAAATTCACAAAAAAATACGACCTTAAATTTGCTGTAGATTTGAAATTCACAAGAAATTTATCTTCATATTTAAAATTTACAAAAAACTTACATGTCAATTTTTTAAAACCTTTTCTAGGAAAATTTTCTATATATTTTTCAGGGAAAAAATATTGTTAAACTTTAATAACTAATTAAATGATTATCCAAGAAACAAATTGCCCATGGATAAACATGAATTTTTTATTCGAAGTACTCAGAATTTTTTTTCCAAAACATGAAAGTTTTTAGAGTGCGTGTAATAATAACATTATTAGAAATAATTAAGCGCTGAAAGGAAATATGAAATTAATAAAAAAAAAAGAGACTCAGATATGTTATAAATGCAATAATTATTTTTAATAAAAAATTTCTTAATCTTCAATTTTTAAGTTCTAATGATTTAACTATCTATTTATTTTTATGTAAAATGGTCATGTAATTTTTTTGTATTTTAAAATTTAAATATTTAAATATAGTTTTAGTGCTAAATATAAATACATCATATATAAATATTACGAACTATAATAAAATAAAATTTGTATCACCCCTTAATGTATTCATCATACGAACTGCTAAAATTAATAAAAAAAAATGTCAATTTTGTGTGAATAGAAAAGTCATACCTACTACATCATTATTGATTGTAATGTTACAATAGATAAATAGTAATTAAGTTTTTGATATATCAATATATTTTCATGATAAATGTTGAATTGATTTTATATATCGGCATTTATGTAACTTATGTTATGAAAACTTATTAATATTTAATTTTTAACTTTAATATTAATGAGTTTCTCAATTAGTATTTTTAAGACTCCTATTTAGATTTCAAAATTTGGTTGAATAAGATATATTTCTTTTAAAAAAACTCCTTGAAGGACGAGATGTATAAAAGTAAACTTTCTAAAATTAGTTTGGATATAATTCAATTTTATATAACTTACTTTTATTAATATTCTTATATTTTACTTATATATTAAATTTTAATTATATTTTTAGTCAATATGCATTTATAAATATATTTGGGATATAATTTCTGGAAGGGTATTGGTGGAAAAATATGTAAAAGGAAGTGTCTTTAATAAATAATGGAGGTGTATTTAAGAACTGTCACGTTCTATGGTTACAAACCAATGGATTGGGCCTTTTACAAGAGTTAGATGCATTTTTCTTAGACCTTCCACACTTTTTTCCTACAAGACCCAGAAAAATAGCATGTATATCCTTGATGAGAAAAATTAAATAAATTATACATCTCTTAAATTTATGTATTTAGGATTGTACAATTAAAATATAATAAACTATATTCTAAATTATAAAATCTAAAATATAAAAGATGTGTTTCAGAGTGTAGAAGTTAAAATACAAAAATATATTTCAAATTATACAATTTAAAAAGAAAAATATTTCGAATTATACAATCCAAAATAATAAAAATTATATTTTAGATTACATAACTTAAAATATATTTTTTATATTTTAAATTATCCAATCTAAAAACAATATTTTCAATATTTAAAAAATATGAGAATGCAAAAACAAGTCATGGAGATAGAGGAAGAACGCGTCCAAGAGTTAACAAAAGAGAAAAAAAAAATGTCAGGAACAAAATAAAGGACAATTTTGGAATTGCACCATTTAATAAAAGGTAAATGTTTCTGGGAACTATCCTTGTTGTACGAGTTATTTTGAAGAGAATGTATTATAAAATTTATACAAAAAAATTCTAATAATAATATTACTTCTTTTTGTATTGTTCATTTATCCAAAATTTTTATTTACGTTTTTCTTCCGTTTTACAAAATGTAATAAAAAAGCATTTCACAACCATAAAAAACTGAAGTTGAAGTGAAGGATTAAAGCATCAATAATTGAATGGGCAGTTTGTTAACATTTCTCTACATTTTGTTTGAATATAGAAGGAACTACGAAAGAAAAGAAAAACAGAAGACTGAAAAAGAAAAAGAATCAATTAAGTGAAGTACAAACTCAACCTAAGCATTCAGGTTATTATATAAGGACAATGTGACTCGATTTTTCTTTACGTTTTTTATGGTAGAGTTTCGTTTGATTGACATAAAGTAAAATTAATTTTGACAATTTACTAGTAGTCTTTGAAGTAGTAAGAAAGGTGGTTGTAGAAAAATAGAAGGATAGCTACTATATAATATCCCACTAAAACTAATTATTCTATGTATAAATATATATATATTAAAAATAAATACATAATTTATCTTTAAAAAAATCCTTCACTTGAATTAATTTAAAAAGAAAAACAAGATATATACCTAATACACATGTATCATTATAATCATATTAATATTGCATACCCAATAAAATATAATTAAATTAGTTTAACCAAGAATTTTTAATTAAGAATATGTGAATTCTTAATTTCATCTCAATGAAATAATGTAATTTGTCACATTCAATATCTTATAAAATATTTATATTAAGTATGTGTCAATATAGACATTTCCATAACTTATTGGAAATACTACCAATACAAATCAAACTAATTTTAGTTTTTTTATGTTAAAATGGTTGGTTGCTTGAATAATTTTACTTCTTCAAATTGAGAAAACTTCTATACCTGAGTGACCCTATATATTACAAGTGATATAACTCCAAAGAATAAATTGATTTTGTCTCTTACTTTTGTTCAAACATTTTTTCAACACTTGATTGATGATTACTTGAGCATAATCTCAATGTTTGAGTGATGAATAACTTAAGTTAACACTTTATTACCTAAGCATAATATGTTCAAGAAAAGAAAAAGTTGTATAATCCCCTATCTTCCTCAAACTTCAATTCATCAAATTAGTTATACATTTTATCGTTTGAGCGTCCACAATCCACAAACATTTACTTCAAAATACATATTTTAATATACAAACAAAATATATCACCTCATTACATTCAAAATCATACTTTGAATCTCCAACTAATGTAGATATGCACTTATAATCATACTCATTTTTATAAATTCACAGTACCACCTCACATCTCTATTCTAAATATCCAATATAGATCCAACATTAATTTATCTAACAGGTAGTGTATCCGATAACAAATCTTCTTTAATATGTTTTCAAAAATCCAACTAAAAATTATTAGGAAGTCCCAAATATTGAATCCTGAATCAATAATATCTTTCCTTTTCAAAACACCCCAAAAAGAAGAAGAAAGGAGATAATAAAGAATGAACTACTTAACTAAATAAATAAACAACTTGATTTCTACTTTATTACCTCCATTATATAATTTATTATAATTTCTAAAAAAACAAAGGAAGAACTTTTATATCTTATTCATACTGTCTATTCAAAATTAATTTCAACTAAAATATCAAGTATTACATACCAAATAAGGGTATAGGTTCATGAATGTGAGCCAGACATAAATTATAGATGCAATTTAATACTTTATAGTGGAGGTATGGTCTCTTTTATTCTCTAAATATTATTACAATCAATGGGAGAAATTATACCTATCTCGTTTGAGACACTGCTAAGTAACACTTTTACTTCCCTTAAATTTAAAACTGACAGTTTTGCGTCTTCTCATTTTTAAATAAACATTCACTTTTACCGAATGACATTTATCTCTCTTTTGTTTTTAAATACAATTATTTCTAATCGTTTCCATCTTTTCTAAATATATTCTAAAAAATAAAACGCATGATACACAAAAATTCAAAAAATTGTCCAGCGCTCAATCTAGAGACCATACAACTGAATAAAAAGTGCTAGAGCTGAAAAGGCGTTAAACTAATTCAATTTCCAAAATTGTTGAAAGTGGACTTCTCATCATATAAAACTAAAATTAAATTTCTAACATTCACTGAGATGAAAGTTTTCACAAGAATTATATGAATATCAATATATTATAAAATATAATTTTGAATCACAGAATGAGAACTTCGCACAAATGCTAGTCGTATAAATTCATTTAGCAAAAGAGGCTTTCACATACCAGCTAGAGAAGTAAAAAGCTTTCCATACAAAACTCCCTTAATAAAATATTTTACCAACATAATTAAAAAACTACATTCCTTCAGTTCATTTAGTAATAAAGAAAAATAAAAGGCTATGCAATGTAAAACAATTTGATGCCATTATTGAAACACAATCTCTAACGTATAGTAGATTAAATAATTTTTACTACAAGTATAACATAAATTTGTTGATATGTTCTGTGATGTACAACTATTTTAACCTGTGAAAGCATAACAAATCGACTCCAAAACATTCACTTGCTAATAATTATTTGAAAACGTTTATCTGGTCCTTAAGTATAAAACAAAAACTAAACGAATTAAATGAATACACGATGTCAGAACAGACACGGCTATGAAATAATGAAGACAGGTTCCATGAATTTGACAAGATTACAGCTGCAAAAAATTTAAGTTTAAATGAGCCCACAGGGGCAAATTTATGGGTAGTAAGAGTTTGAATGAAAGTGAAAATAAGGAAAAAAAAAAAATGTAGTGATTTCCAAATATGATGTGAAGGGGAAATAGTAAAGGACATCATACAAGCAGTTGCGGGAGAAGCTCCGTCAGCAGAAAGGCATCTTCCCCTTCACTCAGTCAACTAGTAGCTATGAAACTCATTCAACACCCCATTGATCTCACATATAATGCTCCTAAACCAGGTGGGAAGATGAACCCCAAAGAATTTAAAAAAGCAGCCGAGGGGAATTCAGGGGAATAAAAACAAAAAATAATCCCCACATTAAAGTAAACTACCATCCCACCATTGGAGTAGGAACATTACATCCCATATAAACAAGTAATCACAAGAGTAATGCTACTAGCTCCAAAACACAAAATATAAATGCGCCTTTTGCGGGCCATTTTTACCAGTTGGTGGTTTTTTCTGTTTTATAAAAAGGTATTTTCTTCCCATTTCTCAATCATGTTTTCCTAGATACCTCATGAGAAATCATGTCCCACTGTGCGGTATGTAAAAATTGAGACCATGATCCCTGCTTCCTGCCTCCCTCTGAAGAATATTCTTCAAAAAATGTTTTAAGGAACAGATGCAGCTCTAATTTCTGGCAGAAATAGAATGGTCTGAAACTTGAATGCCAACTTGTCCAGTACTCTCGCCAGTGGAAAGGAGATATTGACCATTCAATTCCCCGAAGGGTCTATTCTGTGAAACATCTAATACCCCAGCATCATCATTGTTAGTTGTTTCCAGAGCAATGTTTTGGACTTGTTCTGCCAGCTGTCCAACGGTTTGAGAACCTCTAGAATTAGGAAGCTGAGCAGGAGGCATGATCCATCTCCTCCAATCATTTCTTTTCCTTACTTTGTCACCCTATAATCCAATAGGAATAAATTAAATAGAGATTTTACAAACAGATATAATCTGATTATCCTGTTTACTTAAATTTTTAAACAGGGAGATACAATGCAAGTTTAACAAGAATACCTGAATTTCAACAACAGATGAAGCTCGAACAGCGTCTATTACAGTCTGGATATTTTCAGTCAAATACTTGACCTACGACATGAAAAAACTAGTCATCTAATGATGAATAATATTTCATCTACATATCCGTAGTATAGAAGAATTGGCAGAAAACAAAACTTTGTCAGAATACTAACTGAAATCATGAGAAAAAGCAAATAGGAAAACTCTAACAGACTACCCCACAAATAATGATCAGCTTTAGAAGTGATTCCAAAAATCACATACAATAAACAAACATTTAAGGACACCATTTAGTCATCTATTTCCATTTTACCTATGCCAGTAAAAATCAGATTCGAGAAAATTCAGGCAAGATCAACCTCCATACACATTATTAATCAGGGTTTGTACAACAACATAACCCCATCGAGAAACATGTGAATATGGAATTCCTTAAAATAAGATGGTAAAATTGAGTTTAGCAAAACTTGGTTCATTCAGTCAGATAAAGCATATTGTGCACCACATTCCATCCTTGGTATATGCGTGTATGCCATGGAATACTACTCAAACGACCCCACCTATATCCGTTACTGCAGGGATCACATTACAGTTAGCTATCATTATCACTGTCATAGTGTATAGTTCAATAAATTTCAACTGAAAACCTCAGACAAATAACACAAAATCAAAAGGATCATCAGAGTGAGGTTTGTATCCAACCCTTTCTAGTCTAACAACAGTGGTGCATAATTCATGTATCAACCAAAATAAATTGTTGGAATCCAGCATTCATTACATTTTGGTCCATTCTGACTAACAGGCATCCAAATACCACCAAACCATACCTTCTTGAAGTTTGATATTAAATTTATAGGAACCCATCCCTGGTCATCCATGTTCCGCCGCAAGTATATATCTTTAACTAAATTATCATTGCTGAAAAAGACAACATGTGGTAAATATGTGGTGAACTTTCTAAAGCAGTTTAAAATCATAAAACAAAATGAGAATAGTGATTAATCAAAGCATAAGCAACACCTAAAATAGTAATCAATCTGGTTGACAATCTTAGTGTGCAAAAGATTATCTGTAGGTTGAAAAAACATTGCATTAGGTGGTATTGGAGAGACAAACGGGACACCTCTCATTGATTCCAAGGGTGGGGGCGGAACATATACCATCTGAGGAGGTAGTTCTGCAAATACAAACAATTATCAGACCTTGTCCATAAACAAGAAAATATCATCCCAACAGCCATTTACAACACGTACCAGGATACGCAATAGAACCATAAGGAGGTCGCATTGGAGGTATGGGTGGATACAGTTGCGCAAGATTAGGAGGTGGTGGAGGCCTAATAAACCTAGGAACAAATCTAGGAGACATATAGTTGTCTCTACCATTAAAATTGCGGTGATTATTCCAGTCCTGATTTCCACGGTCATGATCACGCCTACCCCCATAGTTATGATGGTGACCATCTCCACGCTGATGAGGACCACCACCATTCCGGTGTCTAAAAGAATTCCGTTGTGGCTGATGATCATTAGACACAAATCCAGCTCTTGGTTGATGCTCTTTCAGAGAAGAATTATAGTTGTGGGACCCAGCAGGAGCCACAGGCCCTTGAGGCCCGGACGTTTGTGGAGGAAGGTGACCTCCATTAGAAGACGGGTTGAAATTGCCTCGCTTATTAAAAGACTTCTGATGAGTCTGCACACTGTTGCTCGCACTTGCATTATCCCTATCTTGCCTATGTGGTGAAGGAACCACACTCCCAGAACCCTGCAATAGCAATGCACACGTGCACTTTCAAGAATCCACATACCAGACAAACTAAAACATAGATCCAATTTACAAACACCTACAACAAAACTTTGATCTAATTTCTAATAACCAAAAAAACTACACTGCATTATTTTTCAGTTAGTAGAATACAAAGAGTAAACATCAAACACTACACAGAACTGAATAATCCTACATAAAATTATTAAAAAAAAATAACTGCCAAAGTATTTTGTATTTTTTCAATTTAATAATCAAAATTTAAAAAAAGAAAGACGGAAGAAGAAAAAAACCTGCGATGATGGCATAGACATCGCATCCATGGAACCCTTGACCGATTCCGACGGCGACGGCGATTTTGCCGAAGCACGGGCGGATTCGGAGAGTGCGGGCCAGGAATCTGCACCCATGACGGAAGAAGAAGCAGCATTGGAGGGCTTATTCCACGCAGGCCTCTTGCCGGTATTGACATTGTTTCCACCGCCGTTGTCAGAATCGTCAGGCGGAGGAAAATTGACGAAGGCAGAGTCGAGCGGCAGTGGTGGAGAGGAAGGAGGCGGCGCAGCAGCCACAATCTGACTCCAGGGCGAGGAGACCCCAGGCTTGGGAGAATGATTGGGAGAGGCACCACTCATAGCCATTTGAATCGGAATCAGAATCCGAATCGCAAGAGTGTGTGTGAGTATGTGTTAGGGTTAATCTCAATCTCAATCTCAATCACAATCTCAGTGTGTCTGGGAGGTGATCGAGGAGATGGTGATAAAAAAATTTGGGATTCGGAGAGAGAAACTGTGTGTATGTGTATATTAGGGTTTGATCTTGGATCGCAAGTGGTAGAGGTATTTGGTTTGTTAGAGAGTGTGCATTTATAAGAAGGAGAAGGGGGTGGGGTCACGTTGTTTGTTGTGCTTTTTTGCTCTCTTCTCACTGTGACTCTCAGAATCAGAGATGAGCTTCCTTCTTATACCAGCTTTTCTCTCACGTCCAACTTTACGCAAATACCCCTACCCATTCTATTTACATTATCATTCTTCTGTTTCATTCAAAAACTAATTTTATGATACTCATAGATTACAGATAGATATTATTTTATCTTTTACAAACTCATTTTTCCGTTTAATTCTTCAAAGCTCCTTCTCCTTATCTTCACAGAATCACATCTTCAGCTACCCTGTAACTGCATACTACATCTCTAAATAATGATAACTAAATTCAGTTAGGCTAAATAATTTTTCATAACTAACTTTTAATATTGGTATATCAATTAAGAGAATAAAATATTTTTTTTCAAATTTCTTATATATTTTAGAAACATATTAGATATTCGTTTCCATATCATAAATTTCAATAAAATAAATTTTAATAATTACTTTTACTCTTGAAAGTATAAGATACTTAAATTATCTTCTAATTTCGAATATCTATATTTTTTTAATTTGTTACATCTTGAAAGTATTATTTCCCAATATGGTTTTTAATTTTTGTTTAGTTTTTAAAATCTTTGTAACGCATATTGAATTATAGATGCCTTTCTGTTTTGAAATAAACTGTTTTTATTTATTTTTTCTGTTAATACTGTTTATATTCATTACTATTATAGTTTTCATCAATTTTAATATCAATTCAAAAATTTATGTTTTAACCATCCTGAACCACACTATCTTTATCTTTATCCCAGTACTTTATCTTCTCAATAGTATATATCTTTTAATATATTCTTTCATCATTTTATTTAAATTATTAAATATTTTTTAAATAAATTATAATAAACAAAATAATTATTTCAAAATATAATATTTTAACTTTAATACATGTTTATTTTATATAAATAAAAATAGGCAAAAAATTTTAATTAACAAAAAGTTTTAGAATAAAATTGTTCTGATCTTTAGTCTATTTAAGTAACATAGTTACTTAACAAGATATTGTCCATTTTAGAATTTTAAAATCTATCCCAATTTTTTTTAAAAAAACATTTTAAAGAGTTAAATTAAATTTGTTCTATCCTTCAACTCTTAATCGGTATATGATTATGAATAAAAAAAAATAATCTATGTATTATCGATGAAATTTAAAATATATATATATATATATATATATATATATATATATATATATATATATATATGTGATTTTTATATAAATTTGTTGTTAAACATAGTTTAGGAAAAAAAAGCTATAAGCATAAATAAAACAAATTACTTTTTAAATAAACTATTAAAAAAATGTTCATATAACATATATTGTGTAAGTTATAATTTTAGCTATTTAATAATTTATTTTACAAATTTTATTATTTCTCTAAACTTTTTTCTAACTATTCTTTCTAATTTTTTTCCTAAAATTTTGAAATTGTTTTGTTTAAGATAATGTAATCATTATTTTTTATTTTAAAGTAAGTCTTTTTTTTTTGTCAAATTTTTAATTGTCTTTTTCATGGCTTTGCATCCTTAATATGAATAAATTAAATCATTATTTGTTAGTCTAAGTTTATAATAATGTGTTTTATCTGTGAATCAAGTTTTCTGGAAGTAAGTTAGAATTTCTCTAGTCTTTCTTAGTATTTAAATGATCTTCTTGTGAAATTTTGAACTTAATATATATATATATATATATATATATATATGATTTATTTCAATTGTTTTGGATTTGTGTGTTGAGAATATGAAAATCTTGTAGATATTGAAGTTTGGTTGTTATGAAAAGCATGTTGTGTATAGATTATAGAATTGAAATTTGTATTTACATGAGTGAATTGTTTGGTTTGTGACGTTGTTACATGGCATTAAAATTTTGGTGATATATTAGATATTTCATCAAAATGAAGATTTTAATGAGTTATCAAATTATAAAATTTGTTAGATTTTGAAATTTTGGAATAGGATTAGTATTTAGAAAATTGTAAGTTTGGATTGGTTGTATGTGACAATTTAGAAAAACTTATAAACCATATTTGCACTAATTTCATATGTAATTTGGGGTAGTTAATGTAAAATATTATGTTGAAATTCATATGAAATTATAGTTAAGAAATTGTGATATTAAATGAAATTGGATTTTAAGGTGGTCCTTTTAAGTTAAAATATATTTGGACATTATGAATTGTAAACAGATATACAATGGTGGTTGTTTCTTGTTGAAATTGTTGTCAAAAATTTTTCATTTGATTTTAGACATTTGAGAACATGTTTTACAAATTTATAGATTTTTGCTCAAGTGAGACCATCTCACCCAAGCAAAATAATAGCGATAATAAGTTTTTTTTTCTAGCATAACTTTTGCTCAAACGAGATATTCTCACTTAAATAAAAATTAAGTTAAAAAAATTCTTTCTCGTTAAGGATTTTTATTCAAGCGAGAACCCTACCGCTTAAGGGATGGTGAATAATATGATTTTTCAAGTCATTCTCTTTGAGAAGTCATGAACACCTAAGGGGGCAAGACTACACCTTCATCAAAAATCACATCTTTTTATTCTTAACGGATTCTCTTAGGTTGAAGTATAAGCCATGGTACATTATTCTTCCATGTCAGTGTCTTTATCTTTGCTTTCAACCAAGGCATCATGAGTCAAAATCTAAGCAGTGAGTTCCTCAACCTCCTTTATCCTCCATATTAGTTATACATCAGCCAGACTTCTGGTAACATCTTGATGTAGCATGATTTCATCAACATCCTTATCATTTTTTAGCTTTTATACTAGCTTTTAACTCAAACAAAGAAGTTGTCTTGGTAACTTTCTCTAATGTTGTTAGTTTAAGGATGGTCTAGTATGGTATGTTTAGGAAGGCTTTTCAGTGGATGATATGTCTAGGTGAGGTGATGAGTGCATAGCTTGGGACATGATAAATGGCTACGAGGAAAAATTGATGCTAGAATAAAAAATATGTATTTCGTATTAGGCCTTTTATATTTATTTTTACGTTTCTATAAACTTTATTTGGAACATTAATCATTTTGAGACTAATTGAATGTTTATTTGGTGACTGAGTTTAGTACTCTTAGGTTCATAATATAAACATGACTTGTTGACATTTGTCATGAGTTTTAGACTCATTTGAAAATTAAACTACTTTTAGAGAAATTCAAGCTATTATGGAGAATTTTTTGTTTTTGTCGTTAATTTATTAATTTGAAGTAATGAATATTTTTCAACTTATCAATCGTTTATGGTTGTAGTGTCTTCTTTCTATTGTAATATCTTTCTACATTTGACAATTTTTTAATCATTTGGTAAAAAAAATCATAAACAATCATTCTCCTTAATATGTGATTAGGTTTTTATTGTTTGTTCAATAAAGTATGATTCTAATATTTTCATAACATTTTTGGAAGTTTTTGCTAAGCATTATTTGAAATGTGAACATTTTTGTTAATTGCTTCGGTAATTAGCTTGTAGTTTTGAAAGTTTGCTCACTTTATTTGAATGAAATTTACCTGAAGAATAAATTATTGGCAAACCATGCGATTTATTCATATATATGTGATTTGTTTAATGAAAATATATTGTGTGAAACATCTAAATTTAGTACTCAATTGGCCTTCTCATCATTTGAGTTTTTATAGCTTATTTTTCCTCTTATTATGGTAAAAGTTTTTCTTTTTTTTTCCTTTTAACTTAGAGCATTCACTTCTCATATGATATGGTTTCTTACAATTGTAATAAATTATGTCTTAGTCACATGTTTTTTTTTTCTTGAATTTGAAGTTCTTGTAGATATAAGATTTCATGATTTTGTTTCTCTTCTTCAACATATGTTTGCTATTTGTGATCATAAGAGATACTTTATCATTTCTTGATACTCCATATTAATTTTTATCTTTATAATCAAATTAAGTGGCTATAACTTTAAGAGTCATTATTCATTTACTATTTTTTTCTTTGGTCATATGGATTATTTTGCCTTAAAAGAAACATTGTATGGTTTATGTTATATAGAAACATTTGCACTCTCAAAATGTCAAGAATGTCATATGAAGCAAGAATTTTAAGATCATGTGCTTCTAAATAGTTGTTAATCTATACTCTCACACCTAAGCATGTTGTCAAATATATTAAGATTTATTTATGCCTTAAAAAAGATATGTGAGAGGACTTTTAAACCATTTAGGAGAATTTGCATTCTCCTAGACATATCATAAACTATTTGACCTTCCTTATGGGTGAAACTCGTACCATCTAGTTAAGGCAACAACCTTTTTCGTCTGGATACCTTGATTTTCTTCAAGGAATTTTTTATCTCCTTTGTAATCTTTGAATTACACACCTTTATATATATATATGTGTGTGTGTATATATATATGTATGTATATATAGATATGTGTGTATATGTGTGTGTGTGTATATATATATATATATATATATATATATATATATATATGTTTTTTTTAAGTTGTGTGATGTTGAATTCATCTTCAATATATTGCTTTTATGATTTAGCTACATCTATGTCTCTTTTGGTTATGATAGTCCATAATTGATATTGAATATATTTATGCACATTTTCATCTTATTTCTCTAATACTGATATTCTTCTCCCAAGAATATTGGTGACCTTATGAAAGAGACTTTTCTAACAATTAGTTAACTATACATGTTTGTCATTGATGAATCTTTCATCTACTCCCAGTTAACTAAGCAACTGCTAAATCTCTCATATTGAATTCTAAAATCAAATTGTAAAATAAGAAAAGATATTAAATTATATTTTTAATAAATTTTTTAACCTCTTTTATAAATGTGATGTATATGGTTTGTTGGTATTCATATAAACTATAAACTCAAACTAAAAACTAATAGGCAAGTGAAACAAATCACTAATATCTTAAAAAAGTTGTTATAGTTAACATCTCCACTATCATTTTGCAAATATAAATATTAATTTTTTCGCCACTCTTATTTATAACAATTCACACTAAACTATCAATGTATTTAAGATAAAAGACGAATAGATGGTCACTAAAACTATATTATTCTCTATATTTATATAAGAAATAAAGTTTTTCACATAAAAAATTTTGAAAAAAATATACATATCAATTATGAATTATAAAAAAATATACATATCAATTATGAATTATTACAAGTATAATTAATTATGAATTATTTGCATTTGTATAGTTACAAATGTAAAATTATATTTTTTTTGTTTTACTTTTTTTTAAGTATGTATTCTTATTTACTTTCACTAAATAAAAAGTTTAAATGTGTATTTTAACTATTTAATATTATTTTACTTCTAGGAAATACTTGTATGATTGGGTAAGACTCAAAATTGGAATGAATAAAATGTCAAAAACTTTATTAGAGTTTTTTTTTTTAATTTTTACATGTTAAAGTAGAAATAAAATTTTGTAACTATACTTTAGTTTGGAAAATTTATGTCAGTCCACCTAACTTGTTTTGACATGTCAAAACAAATCAATTTGATTTGCATTATTATTCTTGTATATTATCTTCTATATACATAATTATTTTGTTTAACAATTTCATAAAAAAATTATTATAAAACTTGTTTAATTCAACTAGTAGTATTTAGTAAACAACTTTTTTAATCGCTTGTAGCATTTTCTTAAAAAGTGCTAGCTTTTAATTTTTATATTATTTTTCTCGTTTTATTCTTAAAATATTAATTAAGTATTTTTTTATCATTTTTTATATGTTGTTGTTATTATAATTATTTTTATTTATTCATTCATGGGAGATGACTTTATTATATTTATTTATTTACATAAAAAAAGTTAGTTTTAATTTTCTACTAAATAAAATACTGACAATGATAGAAAAAATTATCTTATTTATTTTTATTATTCTGATACTTTATATTGTATAGTTTATTCGAATATAATATTATTCACAATTGTTTGAGAATTATACACATTGATATTGATTAGATGGTAGATTTAATTTATTTTTATTATTTGCGAATATTTTTGTATTATATTATCCATTTTAACCATTATACTATTATACTATTTTTAACATTATATTTTAAGGTACTTCAACTATTATATTTATTAACACGATGAAAGTGTTATACGTATTTAAAAGTATGTTATGTTTTATTTCAAATTTGAATACACATATTGAAAATATAATATAGATTAATAGCAAATATAAAATACAATATATATATATATATATAATAATTGAAAGTAAAATAATTTATTTATAAATATAAAATTGTGACAAAGTACTCGTTTCTTTTATTTTTCAGAAGATTAAAATATTTAGAACAATGTTTTCCTAAACTTTCTCTTATATCAAGATTTGCTAATACAATCAATACCTATCCAATATAACCAATCATATCTCATGGAATATTACTAAATAAAAATAGATATATAATAAAGATATACAATAATCACAATACCCCTCAAGTTGGAGCGTGAAGATTTCGAATGTCCAACTTGCGAAATAAAAAATAATACTGTTGTTTTCCAATGCCTGTATCTCACGTTGCATTGCATTGCATCTCGCCATCTCTCATCTTTTACGACCTTATAATATGTCACACATGTTCACAGTCTATATGTATTGCTGCAATTTTAGTGTTAGTGAGAATTAACTCAATCTTTGTATTATATGAGTGACATGGTCATGCAACAAAATTGATAATTTGTTCTGTCTGTGACCTCGACCCAACAATTCCTCATGAAATTCTTGATCATCTTGCTCATTTGGTTTTTGTACAGAAGTATTATTTATTGGTGGAATAACATTAACTTCATGTTGCACTGGTATTGCATCAGGCGCAGCATGATCGTCATGTCTTGCTCCATCTTTTTTTCTCAAGTCATCAAACTCCTCCAGATCAACATTAGACCTGCCTAAACCAGAAATTGTAGGCAAGTCTTCTATAGGAAGATAAGCAAAAGGAAAATCTGTTTCTGAGAACTTGACATCTCGTGAGACAAAAAATTCATTGGTTTCTATATGAACATAACATAATGATCCAAAAACTCATAGATGATCATAGGTAGGATCACAACCAAAAAACATTCTATAAGGAGTCTTTTAATTCAAAACTAAGGAAAGGGTTATATTTATCAAGTAATCAGCCGTGAGAACACATTCTCCCCATAAATCAATAGGTAAACATCATTGACATCTCAAAGCTTGAGCTACATTTAATATATGTTGATGCTTGTGTTCAACACGCCCATTTTGTTGTGGTGTCCCCGTACAAGATGTTTGAAAATTATTTCCTTTTCAAGAAAATAATTTTTCACGCAAGTAAATTATGTTCCGTTGTCGGTCTTATAATTTTCACTTATTTATTAAACTGATGCTCCACCATGGAGAAAAACATTTTCAAAGTACTTGACACCTCTTTCTTATCAATCGGTAAATAAATCTACAAAGCTCTAGAGTAATCATCAACAATAGTCAAAAAATAGGATGCTCCACGTGAAGAGACATTTCTATAGGCGTCTCATAGTATTAATTAAAAAGCATAAGATGCTCAAAAATCACTTACGAGAATTTTATTTTTCGTTTGTTCTGCTTTTTGACAAACATCACAACATTTATTCAAATTTTCAGTACCTTTCTTAAGGTCTACACCTCAAACTATCTTGGTAGCTTACATAGACGGATGCCCCAATTGTTGATGCCAAAGATCCAAAGACACCCCTTTTTCAACTTTCAAAGTCGTAATACATGGTATCTCGGTCATCTTCTCAGTTGGATGATTATTTTGTACTTCCTATGGTTGAGGTTCCAGGTATGGCTTGGGCTGCATTGACCTGTACAACACCACGGTCTCGACTTGCCCCTTTTTTTATTCACTGCAGTGAGGATTGCGATCCCCTACCACTCGGGGTATCCAATGAGTGCAAAGCAAGAATTTGCGTCATGCCCACTACGTTTGCAATGGGAGCAAATAATTGTTTTGTCTTTCCCATCCCCTAGACCACGAACAACAACAGTTATTATCTTTCCTCTGTCTTCTTTCCACATGTCATGGTCTGTACTCATTCTTCTTGAATTAGAATAGAGTAAACTTTGTTCAAATTCAACAACGGATCATGTGCCAAAATATTAGAATGAACAGTGACATATATTGTGTCATATAACTCCATAAGAAAGGTATGTACCCTTTAATCTTCTCATTTCTTGTCAATAATCGATCTTAGATCACATATGCATCCTCCGTATTTACAAGTTGGCAGCTGATCATAATTCGTCAATGCATCCCATAACTGTTTCAGCTTTCCATAGTAATTGACAATGTTAATTCCTTTTTGTCTGTTCTCAGCAATATTTGATTTTATTTGCTGAATTCTTGGTCCATTGACCAATGAAAATCGGTCGCGAATATTATTCCATAAGTCCTATGCTATCTCGACATGTGAGATCGTTGAGCGAAGAGATGATTCAATGGTATTTCGGAATCCAGGACACCAATAAAGAATTAATGATCCACCATTCTTCAAGATCCGTTGAGTCATCATTTTGTAAGGTTGAATTAGACTTAAAGTATATTTCTTGATAAATTGTAAAATTAATTAATATTAAATTACGTAGAATATGTTTTATCAATGAAATAAGTTAAAATTTATATAAAACTATCACATAAACATATTTAATTTAATTATTTTATATTTATAAATAATTTTAGTTGATAAATTCACTGAATACTTATGACATAATAAGTCGACTTTTTAAATGGTTTGAGCTAACAATCATAAACTTTCAACTACTGGTAATTTCTCAAGTTATAACTAGTTCTAAAGATTTAAGCTAATGTTTTCAGTGTTAACTACAGGTAATTTCTCAAGTTTTAACTAGTTCTAAAGATTTAAGCTAATGTTTTCAGTTTTTATGAGGGCAATATAAAACACAATTTAAGTAGATTTCTCAATCCCAAATGGTCACAGCTTGCTATTAAAAACGTCAAATCGATTAATAATTGATGAACTGAATTGTCCCAACTAATTTCATTGTTTTCGGCACCTTTTCCCATACTAACATGTTCGGTGCAGCCATTTTTCATCAAACTTGGTCAACAAAATAAAATAGGGATATTTGGATTGTGCTTCTCCTCCCCTTTAGAAATTAGTTTTTTTTTTTTTTTTTTTTTTTTTTTTTAGCAGAAGGTTTCAATAAAGATAGGTCTTCAATTTGTTTGATTATAAATTTCTTTGTCAATATTTTCCACGTTGCTTCACATGAATAAGCACAACTCTTATTCACATTATTGTACATCATGAATCTTGGTAACTTCATACTCAAACAACATTTTTCTTTATAAATATTTAAAACATTTTTCTTCACAAATATTTAAAACGTTGTTTGTGGATTGGGTTGATTTGGAGAAATCTATTATACAATCCATTAAGAAAATATTGGATTAGATTAGGTGGAATTTTACATTTTTTATCATAAACTCAATCTAATCAGTTCAATATAACAACCTAATTAAAAACATCAACTTAAATGGATCAAACTCTAACTGAATCAAAATTTTAAAAAAATCTTTTTAAATTGTAATTTTTAAATATTAACCTAATTAAAAACTAATATAATTTTTATAAAAAATTAATTTATTTTAAGCTTATTCAAAAGTAATAATAGTTTATTTAAAGTGTGTCGGTTTGAATCGAGTTGGATTTGACCAACTAAGACTAAGATGAGTAACTCAATCTAATGAACTTCAATATCTCCTATTGATCTCTCACATGCTAATACCTAAGAAAATAAATAAATTGGATAGTTACCCTTTTTTTCACTTGGTAACAGATAAAAATGTCAAGAGGATTTGCGCAGCAAGGTGACAAGAAAAAAAAAGGTAAATAAAATAAAATAACCTACTAAATAACAAAAAAAATTATCTTAGCTTATAAATATAATTTTCTTACATTTTTGTTTACCATTAATGTGAATGAATGCACCACTGTTGTTAAGAACCTATACAATAAATTGTATTAAAACTTATATTTAATGCATTTGAATAAAATAATATTTTTTGAAGAATTTATATATGAAAAAGTTCAAACAAAAACCTGAAAGACAAACCAATTAAGATTTAATCAAATTTACATTTTGAACTACATCAATCAGATAATACTATAAAAAATATTACATTTCATCAATTTCCATTATTTCCTAGTAAACAATTTAATTCAATGTGAAAAAAATGCAATTTCTCTACCACATTTTTTTCGGCCAAAATGTTTCAAATAAAACATCATTAAGATATCATTTAGCAATAGATGTAAGTGAATGTTGATGAATGTTCTCACCAAATGTTTTCCATGAAACTAGCTCTGTTCATTCTGAAATGGGGTTCATGCCATTCAAACTTCAGATTTTAAGTCCAATTACAGATGAGAGAAAAAAAGTGAAAAGTCTAAAATTGAAGGTTTAAACATGGATGATATTCACCCACAATAGATAGCAGATTTATCCAACGTAAATACGTTGTCCAGAACCAGAATTCAGAACCACTGGGAGTGAAACTGCAATATCTATGAACCATGTTCAAGCGAGAATGTGAGTTTTTCAAATGGTATCTTCAAGCAGATATATATCCAAAACTTAAAATAGCAGAACAACATTCCAATAGCTCAGATAAAGGATCCAAATTCCTCCCTTATTTATCATTTCTTGAAAATTTGGTTCCCAGAAGAGAAAAATCTAACACGGTTGGTTCCTTTGCAGACATAAAATTTAGTTGTGCTTCAGCACACATGTATGTACATCCTGACACTGGAGTAGCAAATGCTAAACAACACAGTGGAATATCTAATTGCATGAGAGAAGATAAAACAAAAACCACTCCCTATCTTAAAACATGCAAATTACAATGGCAAAAGCATGACAGGACAAGGAATGAACTCAGCAAGCAAATTTGCATCTATATGCTTTGTGTGAATTGCTTCCATACTCATAACTACCAAATCCAAATTAAGGTCATCAGCAACATCACCGATGATAGCCGTTGGCTTGCTCCCTTCTCCAAGCCGCTCTAGCAAGTTATAGTCCTTCAATCCACCTATATTTTTATCATCAAACACAACAAGTAAATTGAACACCAATTGGCAAATCCTTAATTGTAGTCCAGCTTTATGGCACAAACATGTTATTGAAACTGATAACAACAAGACTACAAGACCCCTAATGTTATAATGACTTCAATCTACATGAAACCCTTATACTAGTCAAAATCCAAACTTTAAGAAAGACCATTTACAACAATTCTAATATAATAGTCATTGCACAAAAGCACAAATCACCACATACAAGACAACCTTGACGTACAATAAACATTCAAAGAAAATAACCATGCTGTAGAGGGGTAAGTTTTCAGAAAGAGCATTCAGAACAATTCATATAAAATAATCATTGCATAAAAAAGACACATACCACCCATGCATAACAGACTTTCCATACAAAATGATCACGCTATAAAGTGATGCTCGTAGTATTGTGCTTTGAAGGGTTTCAACAGGCAAAATGTAGTAAACTAAAGAGAGAAAATAGCTATTACAAACCTTCAGATAGATGCCAACGGATGCTGGATAGTTGAGTCTCATGCTCAGGCAGTGACTCTTTCTGCTGTTCATCAATAACTACAAAGCATAAAAAGCACATAATTCCAAAGTTATAATTCAAACACACGCCTAAAAATCATGCATAAAAATAATGTAAATCATTTTTCCCTTTATAGTTTAACACAACAACCCTTATGCTTGGGATTGGAAAATTTGGAGGAAAAGGGAAGGCAGGGTAAAATTTTCACTTCTAACGAATATTCTCTATATTTTTCACAAGAAAAAGTAACCCTATTCAACTTGGATAAGACCTAACACCAAAATTATATAAATCTTTTAATTCGAAAGAGAAAATTTATCGTTCTCTTAAAATCCAACCGTAGGGATGCACACATGCACATGCCAAGTTTCAATAACATACCCACAACTGTAATGTCAGCTCCATACTTTTTAGCTAAAGCAGAGGTGGTTGCAATAGCCTAATAAAAACACAACAACCCCAAGTCAGCACTTGATGAATGAATGCACAAAATAAGCCAAGGCAAACAAAACTGAAGTGCATCACAGAGACCCACTTGTCTTGTACCCTCAGAGAGATAGGGATTCCTATCCGTAATGGGCAAAAGCAGATGCTTGAATTCCGTGAAGGCATCACTGCCCACACTCACTTCGGGCTCCTGCGCCTTAGCCTTGGCTGAACCGAAAGCAAATGCCGAAATTAGCCATTTTTGAAAACAAAAACATCGGATAAATAAAATAAAAATCCTACCTTTGTGAGTGATTCTGCGGACCCTGTTGAATAGTGAGAGTTTGTGAGTTCTGGGGCGGAGGGTTGAAGAGAGGTTTAAACAGTGTGAGGAAATCGAGAACGGTGGGTTGGATGTGGGAAGTTTTGGGGAGGGTTCAACGGGAACTGCGAGCAGATAGTGAGCGAGCGCCATGAAAGGAAGAAGGAGAAGGTAACGGTTCAGTGCAGATTGGGGTTGGTTCCAGAAGAAGGAGACGACAACAACATCGTAAAAATAAATTAAAATTAAAAATTAAAATTAATGATATTAAATAAAAAGGGATAGCTCCATGGAAGAGAGTGATAGCGTGGATGTGAGGTCTATAGAGGAAAAATATAGCGGCGCCCTATGCTCGAGCCACCTGTTACCCTGGGCCCCACCAACAGACTCAAGTAAATTGTGTCCTTTCTGTTACTGTTTTGGGAATAAAAAATATTTCTTTATTGAAATTTATATTAGAAGTATATTGAAAATTAGTGTTTGCATCAGGACCGTCCATCATGAGAAATTAGAAGGAATATTAGGAGCTTAATGGAAAACTAAAATGAATAATATCAAATAATACTCTAATAGTTTTATGACCTCATATCATGACAATTTTGAAAAGATTCTTAAATCCGTTGGATTTTGGTGTTTCCTCTTAGTTTGAAATTTGGATGTAATCTTAGTTTAAAATTTTTCATGAGTGACGTCTTTGTTTTAGATTTTATTTATTGGTAAGTAAAAAAATAATTAAAAGTGTTTTAAAACGATTAAAGTGTTTAAATTCAGTCTTAAAGAGAATAAAATTAGTTTTAATATGAATTTGCAATGTGGAATATTTAACCAATTAACAATATGTTTTAGTTTATTAAAATTACTTAAACTTTCTAAACTTTAATTTGAATCTGTTAGTGGTATTTTAGTAAATTAAAGTACTTGAAATATTTACTTGGAGATTTAATATATTAAAGTTTATTTTTAAAATGTTGAGAGTTTGTAGTTTTTTTAAAGATTAAAATATGCACTAAGTTTTTGATTATTCTAAGTTAGTTTAAATAAAAGTTGTTTTTTTATTAAAACTACTTTATTTATAATTTTTTTATGAAAAAATCATATTCGGGTAGTAGATATCTAATTGATTGTTATTCAGTTAATAAATATAAAATCAAAAGAGATATTTCCCATATTAATTAAGAAGTATCTCTAATTTAAAGGATTAGTTTTTATCTAATAGTTTAATAGGTTACTACATGTCATTGTCAATAAATTCATATTCTTTAGATTTACTCGAATGAATAAATCTCTTTTGTTCAAGACTGTTTTATTTAATTTAATATAAAATTAATCTAATATTCTTTTAAAGTATTAAAGTATTTTTTTTGAAGTTTTCTTTACTCGAAGAATGAATTTAAAATCTTAGATTAAAAATAATCTAACATTATTTTTCATTCACAATTATGATCTTAAATATTTCGTGTGGATTTTTTGTGTGTATTCTTTTTTTTCTTTTTGTTCCTACAGAGTTTGAGGGCCGAGAACAATAAAAGTTCTTACGGAGCCTTGAGACTGAGAACAAGACTTCAAGGTGCCAACTGTTCTGGTCTCTCTGCAAATTGCTATTCTCCGGTCGTCGGAAAAAAGGGAAGACTTTCGTCATAAGTACTCTACTCTCTCTTACTGGTGTGTATAATATGTGTTAGGGTAGATTTTTCTCCAAAAAAGTCTTTTAGCTATACTTACTATTTTCTATTTATACTGTTATGGATGGCATTATGGGAAGACGTATAGCCTCTTGGCCCTCAGAGATATGATGATTGCTCTGCACTATGTTAGAGGGAAGACGTGCAATCTCCCTTGCATGAGGTTGCTGTTCTGCACAATGTCAGAGGGAAGATGTGTAGTCTCTTCTGTACAAGGTAGGCGTGTGGTCTCCTCTTTGTCAGGTAATGCGAGCGTCGTTCATTGGGATTTGTTCTTTTGTCAGATGTAAGGTGTCTGTTCCCAATGCAAAGGAAATGGAGATGTTGATTTGTTGGTATTGGCTTGGTATCTATCGTCCTGGATGCTTGTCAGCTTGGTTACTTGTTGGCCTGATACTTGTCGGTCACTCTTGTAGGCCTAGGCACTTGTCGGCCTGGTTACTCATCAACCTGGTTACTTGTTGACCTGGGTACTTGTCAGGCACTCTTGTAGGCCTAGGCACTTGTCGGCCTGGTTACTCCTCAGCTTGGTTACTTGTCGGCCATTCTTGTAAGCCCAGGCACTTATCGGCCTGGTTACTCTTCAACCTGGTTACTTGTCGGCCATAGTTGTAGGCCCAGGCATTGGCCATATGGTACACAAGCCTCCCAAACTTGAGTAGTTGTTGAAGTACGAAGATCTTCATAAGCAGTGTTGTCGACTTGAGCTCTTTGAGGACTTGTCGGCCATTCTTGTAGGCCCAGGCACTTGTCGGCCTGGTTACTTGTCGGCCATAGTTGTAGGCCCAGGCATTGGCCATATGGTATACAAGCCTCCCAAGCTTGAGTAGTTGTTGAAGTACGAAAAGCTTCATAAGCAGTGTTGTCGGCTTGAGCTCTTTAGGGACTTCTCGGCCTGACACTTGTCGGCCATTCTTGTAGGCCCAGGCACTTGTCGGCCTGGTTACTCCTCAGCCTGGTTACTTGTCGGCCATACTTGTCACTGGCCATATGGTACACAAGCCTCCCAAGCTTGAGTAGTTATTGAAGTACGAAAAGCTTAACGTGTAGTGTTGTCGGCCACACTCTTTGACGGCCATGTAGCTTAACATGTAATGTTGTCGGCCATACTCACTTTGATGGTCGTATAGTGCACGACCTCCCCAGCTCTCGAGCTTTTTGGCGCTACAATGGTTTCCATACTCGAAAGTTGTTGACCCCGTTGACTATGGGAAATTCATGCCATCTTCTGTTTGGTACAATATTTTCCTTTCCTGAGGGTTAAGTCAAGTGTGGCTTTTGGGCCTTCTCTTGATGGGACTGATGTGTTACAACTCTCGAGATCCGTAAGATCAAATGGTTGGAAGGTGAGGGGTCATTGATCTCCTTCCCAACATTCTCTATAAGTGGAGGTTTGGAAGTTCACTTTAGCATTTCCCAGTGTTTTCTTCCTTTAAGGTCCGATATCTTTTTCTCTTCTGTGAGTTGTCACCTCTTCGGCCTTAATTGTGTGCTGTCGTCTCTTCGGCCTTAAGGTAATCATGTCCTTTTCGTCCTTGTCTTCTACTTCTCGGTCTTTTTCTACTTCTCAATTTTCCTCCACTTCCCGGTCTTCTTCTACCTCTAAATCTTCTTCAAGTATGCATGGGGAGTTAGTTAGTTCTCCTAAAGACTCCCCACCTTAGGGTGTTTTGGTAGTGAGGAACACTGACGTGGCCGAGGAGTCCTCGGGAGATACCACGTTTAGTGATCCCCCCAGGTCTGGGTATGATTGGGTGAGCGATCTGATTTTGCAGCAGTCTTCTAAGTATCGCTGGCCTTCCTCTCTAGAATACTTTGTCGCGAGTGTCCCTATGGTAGTCCCTGAGGTTGAAAGCGGTTTCGTGTCGATGGAAAAGTGTTCGACTAGTGATCGCGTTTGTTATGGCCGGGAAGAGGGCGAGTCTGATTTCTTCTTCATGTATTCGGCCTTTTTCACCGATGTTCACGTTCGTCTTCCTCTTGATGAGTTTACTATGGGGGTTTTGCGTATTTTGCATGTTGCCCCAACCCAACTGCACCCTAACTCTTGGGGTTATCTCCAATGTTTTCGGCTTCTTTGCGAAATGTTTGGTCTTGTTCCTTCTCCCCAATCGTTCCTTCATTACTACAGTGCTCGTCCCAGCAACCCTGTTCGTTGGGTGTCTTTGGTCAGTCAGTCTGGGGGTGCGTTGTTTGCTCCTTACACTGTTTCTTATAAGCGTTTCAAGACCGGGTTCTTTCGTGTTGCCATAGAGCCGGCAGGGCGTCAGTACTTCTACTATGGTGACGTTCCTAAGTTTCCTTTACATTGGACGCCCAATCCTGTTCATTACTTATACTGGCCTAGGTCATCAATGACCGATGAGGACCAGATAATTTTCAATCTTTTTGATAGACTTCCGAGGAGGTTACCTACCTGGAAAATTCTCAAGCTTTACCTTTGCTCTCAGCGCTGGGTTGATTTGAGTGGTATGTGTGTTCTTATGTTTTCGTATGGTTCTCGGTCAATATTAACATAAATAAACTTTGTTTGTCTTGTTGGTAGGTATCATGGCTCAAGCAGGTGCATCCGACATGCTCACTAAGCTGCGCTTAGAGAAGGCGCAACGTACATGAGAGGCCGCCAAGGGTGCCTCTTCTAGTGCCATTGGGACTTCGGCCTCTCATCCTGCTCAACAGGTCCTTCCTGTTGACCTTGTTCCTCCCTCGGTCGAGAAGAAACAAAGGAAGAGGAAGAGTAAGTCCAAGGAGAAGCGTCAGGATGCTCCTGAGCGCACTCCCAAGAGGGCTAAGGCTCTTAGCGAAGATGTCGGCAGCAGTGGGAGCAAGGCTTTGGTCTCTCATGACCTTGAGTTCCACAAGGGCGTGAATGTTGCCCTTACTCAGACCGAGAACGAGGTCTTGTTGTCATGCTTCAAGGGAGGAGACTTCATGACCGACTTGTTGGAACTCCAAGTGCGAGCTATGGCTGCTGTTCGCCTCTTGGCTCATGAACGTTCCCAAGAGTCGGCCAAGGAGCTTGAAGATCTGAAGTTAAGGTTGGCCGACTCCCGAGGCGCACTGAAGAAGGTCATGGAGGCCAAATTTGCTCTGCAAGACCAAGTCAACAAGCTTACTTTTGAGCTTTCGGCTTCAAAGTTCGACATCTCTAAGCTGGAGACGCGGTGTGGTGAGTTGGAGAGGAAAGAAGAGGAGTTGACGGCCAAACTATCTAGGCAGCATGAAGAGCTTCACGGTGTTATTCAGGATCGTGATGATGCCTTGTTGGTGAAGGATGAGACTATTGCCAAGCTTGAGCACGAGATAGCTACCCTCAAGGATTGTGTCCTGAACGTTGCTGAGGAAGGATTTAACCAAGCTGTTCGGCAAGTTGTTCTGCTGTATGGGGTGCCTGCTGATGGCAACCAGTTTGATGTTGAGAAGGAAGTTTTTCAAGGTCAGCTTATTCCTATAGAAGATATGCCCAACAAGGGAGCTGACAAGGTTGATGAGGGGGGAGAGGTTGATGGTGGAAATGAGGAGGATACTCCGGAAGGGGAGGGTGGAGAAGATGGCGAGGATCAAGAGGGCACACTCGAAGCAGGGGTGGATGATGCTGACGGGGAAGGTTCTGTAGAGGCCGAATAGGTTGTTTGTTCAATTAGTTAGTATTTTTATTTTGTAAATGAGTATATGCACAACTTCGCTTGTGATGTGACATTCTGCTTCACCTCTTGTAATTTTGTGTTATTAATACAAAGGATGTTTTGTCCGGTTGTTAGCCATATTCTTTTTGTTCTTTGTTCTTTAAGCATTATAAGCGCTCATATCTATTAGATACCATTTATTTGATTTCTAAGTTAAGGCCGAAAAGTTCTCGGCTTTGTTACCAATCGTTTATAACTGGGTTTTTATAGCTGAGGCCAAGAAGTTCTCGGTCTTGTTACTAATTGTTCTTGATTGGGTAGAGAAGTTCTTGGTCTTGTTACCAATCGCTCTAGATTGGGTTTTGTAAGTTGAGGCCGAGAAGTTCTCGGTCTTGCTACCAATCGCTCTTGATTGGGTTTTGTAAGTTGAGGCCGAGAAGTTCTCGGTCTTGCTACCAATCGCTCTTGATTGAGTTTTATAGGTTGAGGCCGAGAAGTTCTCGGCCTTGCTACCAATCGCTCTTGATTGGGTTTTGTAAGTTGACGCTGAGAAGTTCTCGGTCTTGCTACCAATCGCTCTTGATTGGGTTTTATAAGTTGAGGCCAAGAAGTTCTCGGTCTTGTTACCAATCGCTCTTGATTGGGTTTCGTGAGTTGAGGCCGAGAAGTTCTCGGTCTTGCTACCAATCGCTCTTGATTGGGTTTTGTAAGTTGAGGCCGAGAAATTCTCGGTCTTGCTACCAATCGCTCTTGATTGGGTTTTCCAAGTTGAGGCCGAGAAGTTCTCGGTCTTGCTACCAATCGCTCTTGATTGGGTTTTACAAGTTGAGGCTGAGAAGTTCTCGGTCATGCTACCAATCGCTCTTGATTGGGTTTTGTAAGTTGAGGCCGAGAAGTTCTCGGTCTTGCTACCAGTCGCTCTTGATTGGGTCTTCAAACAGTATAATTTACGGTTTATTGGGTACGACTACAATTTGCAAAATAACTGAATAATTTCATTAAAGTAGAGCCTCATTAAAACCTTCTCGGCCAAAACCCTCCTTAGGGAAAAAAGACTGAGGTAGGAAAGAGTGCCCTATTACATTGCAACAAGACAACAAAGCATAAACTGAAATAGAATTTGAGATAGACAAAAAGCATAAACTAACTAAAATAGAATTTGAGATAGGATGCGTTCCAAGTCCTTGGTATTGCCTTTCCCGATAAGTGCTCCAGGTGATATCCCCCATTTCCTGCTACTTGCCGGACCCTAAAGGGTCCCTCCCAGTTGGCAGAGAACTTGCCTTCTCCTTGTCTTGCTTCACTTCTCATTCTCCATACTAAGTCCCCAGCATGGAAACTTCTCGGTTTGATCTTAGAGTTATATTTCCTTTCAGCCCTTCTTTTGCTTGTCTCTTCTCTCACTCGTGCCTTGTCTCTTAGTTTGTTGACTAGGTCCAGGCTAGCCATGAGACTTTCACTGTTAAGCTTTAAGTCAAACATCTCTCTACGTAGGCTGGGCTCTCCAAGCTCCACTGGTAACATAGCGTCTAAACCATAAGTGAGGCTGAAGGGGGTCTCCTTGGTCGAAGACTGTGGAGTGCACCGATATGCCCAAAGCGCTTCTAGCAACTCCTCAGTCCATCTTCCTTTGGCTATTCCCAGTCTTTTCTTTAATTCACTCAGGATGACTTTGTTTGCGGCTTCAGCTTGTCCATTGGTTTGCGGGTGTTCTACGGAGCTGGTGATGGAGCGAATTCTCAATCCTTTATAAAAGTCCTGGAGTCCCTGGTCAATGAACTGTCTCCCATTGTCTGAAATGATTGTGTTCGGTAATCCGAACCTGCATACTATGTTCTTCCACACGAAAGACTGGACCTTGCTGGCAGTGATGGAGGCCAAGGGTTCGGCCTCTATCCACTTAGTAAAATAGTTAACAGCAACTAGGAGAAACTTACACTGTCCCTTCCTAGGGCTGAATGGTCCAATGATATCAATTCCCCACTGGGCAAAAGGCCATGGCGAATTCATATGATGCAACACTTCAGGTTTAACCCTTAGTATATTGCCAAATTCTTGGCATTTTTGGCATTTCTTCATGTATTCTGCAGCATCACTTTCCATTGTTAGCCAGTAGTATCCGGCCCTCAGTGCTCTGGTTGCCATGCTACGTCTTCCAAAGTGAAGGCCACAAATACCTTCATGCAATTCGGCCATGACATACTCTGCCTGATTTTTGTTGATGCATTTTAACAGTGGTCTCGAGTAGCTTTTTCGGTACAGCTCTTCCCCTATCAGGGTGTACCTTGTGCATTTTCGCTTCATGGCAGTCTCCTCAGTTTCTTCGCATGTGTCTTCTTTTAGGAACTTAATGATAAGTATCATCCAGCATCCTTTGTCCTCTTCAATATTCATGACTTCCTCTCCGTGAGATATGCTTGGTGTGGGGACTGTCATCTGTATGACCGAGTGGTAGTGATTCTTGTTTTTGGTGCTTGCAAGTTTGGCCAACAGGTCGGCCCTTATGTTCTGTTCCCTTCTGACATGTTCTACCTTCGCTTCTTTAAAAGTTGAGAGGAGATTCAACACTTTCTGATAATATTGCATCATCATGTGGTCTTTGACTTGGAACTCTCCGGTTAGATGTCCGACAGTCAACTTTGAATCGCTCCTACACTGGATCTCCTCTGCTCCCATTTCTTTAGCCAAACTCAGTCCTGCAATTACGGCCTCATATTAGGCTTGATTATTAGTAGTTTTGAAATCAAACCTCAGCGACTGCTCGATGGTAAGTCCCGCTGGTCCCTCCAAGATGATTCCGGCTCCACTTCCTTTGGCGTTTGAGGATCCGTCGACATAGATGACCCATTGGGTGTTGGGACTTGCAGGTTCTGGACTTAATTCTACTAAGAAGTCGGCCAATCGTTGAGATCGTATAGCCCCTCGTGGCTCATAGGTGATTCCGAATTCTGACAGTTCGACTGACCATCCTATCATTCTCCCTACAAGATCAGGCTTTGTCAGCATCTTCTTGATAGGGTAATCAGTCTTAACAATCACTGGGTGATTCTGGAAGTAAGCCCTCATTCTTCTTGCTGTGTAAACCAGGGCTAGTGCCACCTTCTTGATTGTTTGGTACCTCCTCTCAGCGTCCTGCAGTGTTCGGCTTACGAAGTACACTGGTTTCTGTTCCTGGTCAGTTTCTTGGACGAGCACTGAGCTAATTGCTTCTTCGGAAATTGACAAGTACACCATAATAGCTTGGCCATGTATTGGCTTTTGTATCGCTGGGAGTGTTGCCATGAACTGCTTGAGTTGTGTGAAGAGTTATTCGCACTCTTCGTCCCATTCAAACTTACTCCTTTTCTTGAGTAATCGGATGATAGGTCCGGTCTTCTCTGCCAGTCTTGGAATGAACCGCGCCATGGCCGTCAACTTTCCAACTAGCCTCTGGATTTCCTTGACGTTCTTTGGACTCCTCATTTCTACTATGGCTTGACACTTATCCGGATTTGCCTCTATCCCTCGGTGTGTAAGCATGAATCCCAGAAACTTTCCACCTTCCACGCCGAATACACATTTCTCAGGATTCAGTCTCATATTATACCATCGTAGTGCCTCGAGAACTTCGACCAGATCATCCCTGTGTTGTTCACAAGAATCAGATTTGACGACAATGTCGTCCACATACACCTCGACATTTCTTCCAATCAATCCGTGAAACACTTTGTCCATGAGTCGTTAATATGTGGCACCCACATTCTTTAAGCCGAAGGGCATAACTTCATAGTAAAAATTTGCCTCTTCTGTCATGAAAGCAGTTTTCTCTCTGTCTCTGGAATGCATTCTGATTTGGTTGTAGCCAGAGTATGCATCCAGGAAACTTAATATCTTGTGCCCTGCGGCCCCATCCACTAGCCTGTCGATACTTGGCAATGGATATGCCTCTTTCGGGTAAGCCTTGTTGAGATCTGTGTAGTCAGTGCACATTCTCCACTTGTCGTTAGCCTTTTTTACCATCACGACATTAGCAAGCCAAGTAGTGTATTTGGCTTCTTTAATGAAATTCGTTGCCATTAGCTTGGCTACCTCCTTCTTCGCTGCTTCTCTCTTCTCCTCCCCTTGTTTTCTTTTCTTTTGGGCTACAGGTCTCGCCTCTCTGTGTACCGATAGTCGATGATACATGACTTCAGGATCAACCCCTGACATGTCTCCTGCTGTCCATGCAAACATGTCGACATTTTGGACCAGGACTTGTTTGATCATTTCGACCTCCTTTTCTCCCAAGGAGATCCCCAGTTTTGTGCCGTGCTCTTTATCTTTCAGTTCTATATGGATCACGTCTTCTCCTGGTTCTACTCTTGCGTGATCTATCCTTGGGTCTAGATCGATCACGTTTACGCTCTGTGTTCCTTCCTCTCCTTTCGTCCTTTTCTTGCACTTTCCGGTTTCGGGCCTTTTGGACTCCAATTTTAGGCTGGCTGCGTAACATTTTCTTGCTGTTTTTTGGTCGCCGTGGACCGTGATGATATCTCCTTCAGAAGATGGAAATTTCATGACCAAGTGGGGAGTGGACACAATGGCTCCAAGCTGATTTAGTGAAGGTCGGCCTAAAAGGATGTTGCAGGATGTGTTTGCATCAATAAGAAGGTAACGAACCTTAACGACTCGACTTTGATGTCCAGATTCCCCAAATTTGGTGTAGAGGTCTATGAAACCTCTAGTGTCCACCCGCTCCCCGGAGAATCCGACGATCTGATCATCATACGGTTGGATCTCGGTGTCGGGGATCCTCAGCTTCTTAAATGTTTTCCAATAGAGGATGTCAACTGAACTGCCTTGATCTACAAGGGTTTTCATCACAGCAAACTCGTCAATAGTCACAGTTATTACCATTGGGTCATCTTGTTTAGGATCGATGGCTTTGAAGTCGCGGTCTGTGAAGGTTATGGGTGACATGCTCCTTGCCATTCTAGTGTACACATGGTGTACAGCTTGTATGTTCCTTAGGTGTTTCTTCCTTCCGGACGCCGAGGGTCCTCCTCCAGCGAAACCTTCTGCTATGGTGTTGATGACCCTCCGAACTGGAGTCACTCTGCGGTCTTGCCATCTGGGTGACCTGGAGCGGTCTGTTCTCTGCCTCTGTCCTCTATTCCGCGGGCTTCTCCTCGGACTTCTTCCCCTCGGGCTTCTTGGTGGGGAGCGCGTAATCGTATTCCGGACAAATCTTCTCAGGTGCCCGGCTTGTATCAGCTCCTCGATTTTGTCCTTTAAGGCCCAACATTCATCAGTGTTGTGACCATAGTTTTGATGATATCGACAATGTTTGTTAGTGTTAGCGTTCGGAGGAGTAGGCAATCTTTGCAGGGATGGGATGAGATCGGCACTCAATGCTTCTTCCAGAATACGTCCCCTGTTGGCGTTGAGGGGTGTGTAGTAGGCAAACTTGGGAGGCTTGTGCTCCCTTTGCTTAAACTGATGGGCGTTGTTCTTTTCTTTGCCTTTGCCCTTCTCTGCATTTTCTCCAATCTGGGCTTGATTTCTGAATTCTCGTAGTTCTTCTAGTTGCATGAACTTGGCGGCTCTGGCTCTTAACTCATCGAGATCCAAAGTCGGTTTCTTGCACAGACTATCTGCGAACGGTCCTGGACGGAGGGCCGTTATCAGGTGGTGTAAAGCGACGTTAGGATCCAGGTTTTTGATCCTCAAATTCAGCTTTCCGAACCTTTCCATGAAGGTCCGCAGAGATTCTCCCTTCTCTTGCCTTACGTTTATCAAAGCTATGGAGCCAATGTGATGTGGTCTGCTAGTTGCGAAGCGAGTATTGAATTTGTCGACTAGCATGTCGAAGTCAGTGATGGAGTTGGGGGGCAGGTAGGAGAACCAGCTCAGCGCTGCTCCTTTTAGGGATGTGGGGAAAATGCGACAAAAAACAGCATCATGATTGGAATAAAGAGTCACTTGCGTGGAGAAAATACTGACATGCTCATCAGGGTCGGTGGTACCGTCGTAGGGCTCAAAAGTTAATCCCTTCCAACGGAAAGGGAGCTCGACCTCCATGATTCGGTCTACAAAAGGGTGCCTAGGGGTTCCTTTTGTGCACTGGACTGCTTCTGTCTCATGCGTCACAGATGGACGCATTGACCCTCTTGCTTCAGTTTCGTTCACCACAGTTTGTCGAGTACTCTCCTGCTCCGAAAGAGAGGGTTGGTAGTGGTGGAGCATTTCTCTCATTTCTTCGTTCTCATGCCTTAAGGCATGAATCTCTTCTTCATTCTTACGCCTCAAGTCACTGATCTCTTATTCATTTCTCCGCTGCATCGCCATCATCTGCTCCTGCAAAGAGGCCAGCATGGCTATAGGGTCGTTTCCCATATCAACGTGCTCTTGCCTTTGGTCTTGAAGCTTGCTCCGAGTTGACACCATTGGAGTTTAGTCTGCGTACCTCTCGGCCCAACGGTGGGCGCCAATTGTTCCTACAGAGCCTGAGGGCCAAGAACAATAAAAGTTCTTGCGGAGCCTTGAGGCTGAGAACAAGACTTCAAGGTGTCAACTGTTCTGGTCTCTCTGCAAATTGCTATTCTCCGGTCGTCGGGAAAAATGGAAGACTTTCGTCAGAAGCACTCTACTCTCTCTTACTGGTGTGTATAATATGTGTTAAGGTAGATTTTTCTCCAAAAAAGTCCTTTAGCTATACTCACTATTTTCTATTTATACTATTATAGATGGCGTTATGGGAAGACGTATAGCCTCTTGGCCCTCAGAGATATGATGATTGCTCTGCACTGTGTCAGAGGGAAGACGTGCAGTCTCCCTTGCATGAGGTTGCTGTTCTGCACAATGTCAGAGGGAAGATGTGTAGTCTCTTCTGTACAAGGTATGCGTGTGGTCTCCTCTTTGTCAGGTAATGCGAGCGCCGTTCATTGGGATTTGTTCTTTTGTCAGATGTAAGGTGCCTGTTCCCAATGCAAAGGAAATGGAGATGTTGGTTTGTTGGTATTGGCTTGGTATCTATCGTCCTGGGTACTTGTCAGCTTGGTTACTTGTTGGCCTGACACTTGTCAGTCACTCTTGTAGGCCTAGGCACTTGTCGGCCTGGTTACTCATCAACCTAGTTGCTTGTTGACCTGAGTACTTGTCGGGCACTCTTGTAGGCCTAGGCACTTGTCGACCTGGTTACTCCTCGGCCTGGTTACTTGTCGGCCATTCTTGTAGGCCCAAGCACTTGTCGGCCTGGTTACTCCTCGGCCTGGTTACTTGTCGGCCATTCTTGTAGGCCCAGACACTTGTCGGCCTGGTTACTCTTCAGCCTGGTTACTTGTCGGCCATAGTTGTAGGCCCAGGCATTGGCCATATGGTACACAAGCCTCCCAAGCTTGAGTAGTTGTTGAAGTACGAAGAGCTTCATAAGCAGTGTTGTCGGCTTGAGCTCTTTGGGGACTTCTCGGCCTGACACTTGTCGGCCATTCTTGTAGGCCCAGGCACTTGTCGGCCATTCTTGTAGGCCCAGTCACTTGTCGGCCTGATTACTCTTCAGCCTGGTTACTTGTCGGCCATAGTTGTAGGCCCAGGCATTGGCCATATGGTACACAAGCCTCCCAAGCTTGAGTAGTTGTTGAAGTACGAAGAACTTCATAAGCAGTGTTGTCGGCTTGAGCTCTTTGGGGACTTCTCAGCCTAACACTTGTCGGTCATTCTTGTAGGCCCAGACACTTGTCGGCCTGGTTACTCCTCAGCCTGGTTACTTGTCGCCCATACTTATCATTTACCATATGATACCCTTTTATTCTTTATTAGGTTGAATAAGATGTTTTTGTACGGAGTAATGTTTCGTGTTGAGATCTTGATTATTAGTATTATTATCTTCTCTGGTTTTATAACATGAATTGTAACAACTTTAAAGGGTAACTTAGTAATTGGACATAACTATTGTATAATATTGAAATAGAACAAATCTTATGCAGTATAGAACAAACCCTAGACATAACTATTGTATAATATAAGGGATTCATCATGGTTTTATTTTTTAAAATCCTATGTAGTATAGAATAATATTTTTATATAATCAGTTAAATTTGCATTTGCTTAACATTATTAAAAGAAGATAAAATTCATGTTATATGTCAAAACATTCAATTAAAAAATATAATTTTCTCTCATACAAGGTTATCAATTTTTAACTAACATATTTTATTCTCTTCTCTTACAAAGGTATTGAAATAAATAATAATTTATTTATAGAAGTGAAAAAAATATTTCTTTAACCTTTATAAAAGAAATTCATCGATAAAAGATATTTTCAAAATATTAATAAAAAGATTAACTAGGATTCAAATGACTATTATAATCTACATTAAATGATATAAAAAAACGCACTACAGGTATTTTGTGATAAAGAACGAAAGGAACCCTAAAACCCTATTGCTGTTAGTGTTCCTCCAGTTTCTCCAGTGCAGGCTCTGGGCCGTTTTTCTCTCCTGTTTCGTTCCACACTCCCATGCTTCTCTTCTTCAAAGCAATAGCTTCTATAACACATTAAGTCCATCGTATAACAGATAGGTAATTATATTCGATCCTACTATGTTTCTGTTTTTTGTTTTTTAATTTCTGTTTTATTTTCACGCCCAGATTATTTCTAATCGTTTGGTTGGTTTGTTCGTACCTTATTTTGGTGGAATTGGTGTCTTTGCTCAATTCTGATTATGTGAGTAGGGTGCAATTCTTTTGGTGTATGAGATTACTGGAACGTATCTTCAGTTTTCATAATTCATATGGCATATGTGAGTACGGTTTTCATAATGTGAGAACGGGTCATTGTCTTCCAATGGTGTTAGTTGTGTGATAGAGATGTGTTTTGCATTCTTTGTAGAAGTTATGTGAGGTCTGCATAATTATTCATGGTCTCTAGAGTTATGTTCACTCTATAAATACAACTACAATAGCTAGCTTTTGTGATGAGGTTCTCTCAAGGTTCTTATTAGTTGTAGATGACTTTTCCGCCATCGCAATTTAAGTCACAAAACACTCGTAACTTTGTTTAACACATCCCGCAACCAGCCACCTATTTAGTCACATTCATATTTTTTCCACTTTTTTCCAAGTTCAAAATCTGTTTCTGCAGTCTTGTGTTTTGGCTTCACAACACTACTATACAGTCCTTTCGTTGATATTCCAAGTCGTTAGACTCAAAAATAATTCTTCCGGAAGTCATTTATCCTCTCTTCCATTGTTTCTGTTGAAGAACTCATATTAAATAAGGTATAACAAAATTACAGCATATAAGTGGATGCAAAAAACATCATTTTGCAAATCGGTTATATGACATTGAATTAAGCTTAAAGTCTACTTTTTTAGAGTTTCTAGAAATCTTATAATGAGAACTTGATAAGCATCCAAGCACTTGGAGAACTCAACCTCAAAAACTAGCTATTAAATGAGTACTTAAATACTCAACTAGGTATCCTATACTACTAAATGTAAGACTTAAACACTCCATAAAACCCAAAATAGGTCAGGTGGCCTATAAAGAAGAGCCTTGGGCCTGGCCTAATTAAGGGTTAGCCCTGTTCATTATAAAGGTTAGGTTAAGGTTTTTTAAAAGGCATATTAAAATAAAAAGACAAGGCTCAGGCCTTAGAAAAAGTTTGTTAGACTTGTTAGGCTGGTCTATATAAATGTTATTAAAAATTTCTAGAAGGAACCCGAAAATTACAATGGTTTTGCATTCCCAGTTTAACATAACAAGTAGGAGACATTGTGTTTTGCATTCTCCCACAATATATTGCTCCAAGGATAGTACATCTTCCCATTTAATCACTGTCTGAAAAGTACTCATTCCTTTCACAATCTCCTATTTGTAATATTTTATGTATCATATTTTCCTTCTTATTATGCCTTTACTTCTTGTTCCTACACTGTCCATGTCCGTCCCAAAGACGATATTGGAAGTTCTCTCACCCAAAATGGAGCCAAGAAATGATAAAAGAGATATCTGCATTACACGCAAAATGATATCTGTGAAGTTGTTGCGCTGCCCCATGGAAATTTTTCTATGGACTGCTTGTTACAGGTTTATGCTAAAATCGGGCATGATGGAGCGATTGACAGACCAAAATACTTGCCTTGTTGCTAAAGGGTACACTAAAATTTTGGTCAAGATTACATTGATAAGGTCCCTGAGATTTTTGTTTCTCTTTCCTTTCCACAACAGCCACTCACCATCAACCATTGCATCAACTTGATATTAAGATTGCCTTCTTACAAAGTGATATTGGGTATAGTTTGTCTGTAAGTAGCAAAGATCTTCACCAAATTTCTTTGGGTGGCCCTGGCTATAGTCTGTATGTGCCAACTAAAAAGATGGAAGCATATGATTTATAAGATCTAGCTTCCGGGATAATGTTGAATATTTTTAATTAAATGTCCATTAGCTTGCCAAATTTAGACACTTACTATACATAGATTATTTTCCTTTTTCCAATCTAGTTGCAATCCTTGGAATCAAGGGTAATGATTGTAGTTGTTCATGTACATAAATATACATCTACTGAGAGTTGTCTCTCAAGCAATTAAGCTCTAAAGAGTTTGTATATTATTTTCAGGTGCCACCTCTCCAATGGGATAAGAGTAGCCCTCATATTCGTATATATTAAGCACATTTAGCTAATGCAAACTAGAATCTATAAGTAGGGATGCAGAGTAGAACATTAAGTAATTCCCCATAACTGCAGATCATACCAAGTAATTACTTAGCTCTTGATTTTAAAACATATATGAATGCTGCTTTCATCAAACCATTCCAAAATTTACTTATCATCAGTGAAGAAACAAAACCCAATGTAAATCCTCATTAATAAGTTACTGTGAGTGAATTTTACTTGACATGTCATCACCATGAAACTTGACGGTAGGAATCAACTGCAGATTTCAATTTCGTTCAATAGCACACATGTTCATCTATATGACTGCCATACTTTAAATTGCCACACAACACATTGACAAAGAAAATGGAAAATCATTTCTCATAAGAGTAAACGATAGAGATGTGACCTTCTGAAGGGATGATTTCCAATCTCTTTTGCTGACAACACTAGAGTCACTGAATTCAGATTGCACCAGTTTCTCATGAAAATAGTGCTCTATAACTTCAGGTTGGGGTGTTTCTTGAGAAAGATGATTGTGCCTAAAGCACTGAATACTCAATCTCTGCAAGGAAAGCCCCAGAAAAAATGAAAACAGCAAAGGAAAACTGGTTCAGACAATTAATCCCCGGGTATATGTATGTGTGTGTGTGTGTGCATGTACCAAAAGAATACTCCGCCCCCCTCCCCCCTTGTACTCTAGAGAATGTCACTTGAGAGACAACGTTTCAGAAACTTTATAGGGTGAACAATTCATATGGCCATTTCTTATTGATTTATTGCTCTCAATTTGTAATTTACGTGTGTTATTTAACTTCCTTTTTGGTTTCATAATTTTTTTTGTGAACTACGCATCTTTTATCATTGTTGATTTGTTGTGATAATAGAGTCATACATTTTCTTTGAAACATGCACTTTATTTATGTTGTATATTTCTTTTCCTTATGAGCTTTGGGTTCTCTACAAGTGGACCAAACTCATACTAGCTCATTTCCAAAATATTGGCAATGCAACATTTTGTAGTTTTTATTTCATTTGGGAGGGAGAATCTAAGTTTTTGATTGTCTCCTAATCCTCCTTTATTCTTGTTCCTCTCCAGCTGGAGCTTAATGGGATCAAAAAATGCAAATGAGAAGAACCGAAAGGACAAAACGAAGAAGGTTAAGGATAATTTGAGTTCAAAACATTCAGCACCAAGTGATGGCAAGGTTATCACTGATCCTCGATATGCGAAGGCTCACACAGATCCTCGGTTTAGGGAAGCCCCAAAGCGTGAAACGAAGGTGGCCATTGACTCTCGCTTTAACCGCATGTTCACTCACAAGAGTTTTTTGCCTTCTTCCGCTCCTGTTGACAAGAGAGGCAAGCCCAAGAACAAACCAACCTCTCAACTTGGTTCTATGCGCCATTACTACAAAACTGATGAAAAGGAAACAGAGCAGACTAGTGATGAGGAAGAAGAGATTGAAGAGGAATTGGTGAAAGCCAATCGGTTGAAACCGAAGAGTGATAAAGATTCTGAGTTGGAAGAGACCAGTGAATCTGAGTCGTCAGCTGAGTCAGAAGAGACCAGTGAGTCAGAGTCTGCTACAGATACAGATACAGACGAAGGTTCAGATGAGGAAGTTTATGAGGAAGAAGCATCTGATGCCCAGGTACCGAATTGCATTTAAATTTGAATTTTCTCATCTTTGTTTTGTGTGATGTTGTGTATAACATGGATCGGCCCATTTGAATTATTATTATTTTGTGGATAGGAAGACATACCGGAGATTGAAAAAGAAACACATAGGCTTGCTGTTGTTAACATGGACTGGAGGTTTGTTAAGGTACTATGCATTTAAAGTATAATGTGCATTTGCTGTAATAAATTTTTAATATGAGAATTGTTTAAAATGTTTGGCTAAAATGTCGCTTTTGTTTGTTGTTTTTCCCTAGGCTGTAGATTTGTATGCATTGTTAAGCTCATTTCTCCCACCTAATGGACTGATCAAATCAGTAGCTATCTATCCATCTGAGTTTGGCCTTCAACGTATGAAAGAGGAGGAAGTTCATGGACCTATTGGTCTATTTGATAATGAAAATGATAAAAGTGATGAAGATAACAGCAATGATGACATTGACAATGAGAAACTTCGTGCATATGAGAAGAGTAGGATGAGGTAAATAACTGTAAAAAAACACTTGTAATGCGATATATTGGCTTGACTTAACTGCATTTAGATAAAGCTGTCAAATGCATTATCACCTTTTATTGTATTAAGTATAACTCAGTAATTTTAACAGTTTATAGTGGTTCAATCATTTAATGTAAAACGAGAATTTTGATCTGATTACCATGTTTTTACTGAATATATGGTAACTAAACTTTTATGATCTTGAAACACTATTCAACTCCTAGAGAAAAAGTTATCCTTGAGATCCAATTTTAAAGAACAATAATATTCTGTAGAGTGTTCAACCAAGTACAAGAAAAGTATTCAGGTCAATAGTTTCTACACCATTTAGCCTTCAAATATAAATTAAACCTTTATTTCTTTCCTTTCCTTTATTAAAGATTCAAACCCCCCTTCATTCAAAATAGTACTAAACACCATATATCTTGGTAGCCCCAATAAAACGAAAGGAAAACTTCAGAACGGCTGAATTTCCTTAAAATAATTCCATACAAAACAATAATACTTGAGATATTGTAATAAAATGGAGGGCGACTGGGGGAGTGAAAGGAAGATACCTTTCTTGGGTAGAAAAGAGAAAACATAGCTTCTGTTTGATGAAAACAAACCAATCCACAGTTGAAGAAAATAGTTGTTAGTAATGAACACAATTTGAAAAGAACTTAGTTGAGTTCATAGTATTATTCAGTTGAGGTGGTGAAAAACCGGATGCAGCTGTAGTTTTGGGCGGTGAACTGTACACTTTTTATTGAACTTATAATCGTAGGAAAGTCAAAACAAAGTTTTTTTAGATTTTTTGAAAGGTTTTCATATATTAAATTATAACTGAAATATACAGTTATTATAACTTGGTTAAAAGTAAGCTACTACAATACATGATATAAAATAATTGATTCGAATTTGTGTCCTTCACATTTTGAGGTACATGGTTTTCTACTTGTCCAGTTAACCTTAAAGCACAAGAGAAATGAGAGTAAGATAATCTGTTACAAATTTGAAAAAGAACAGTTAATAATGTTAACATAATGCATTATTCTTCTGAAAATACTAATACGTGATATTTACTTGCTACAACCTACCATATTCTTCTGAAGAAACTAAAAGAAAGAAAATAAAGGTATTCTTCTCACAAACCCCACTCACTCTAACCTTGCCATCCTATTTACTTGCTACAACCTGCCATATTCAGCTCCTCCAAATTACCCCATTAACTTCTTCCCTTCACTATAGAATCCGCTATCTGGGACTCTTGACCCATGAACTAAATGTAGTCCTGTCACTGTAGCATTAGAAATTTAGGACCTAAGGTCCTAGCAATGTCTACTTCCCGCTGCTTTAAATTATGCCTTGTCCTCATAACTTAGCCCAAAAGTTTTGCTTTTTGGATAACAACTATATTCTGCCATGTTGGTTTCAAGATAGGTGAAGTGCCCCTTTAGATTAACAAGGCTCTATTGTTAAGCAAACATTTTGATGAAACAAGTTAGAGAAATTTTCTAAATCTCTAGTATGTTGATTGTTTTTCATGTCTACATTTTTGTGTTATATGCATTGTACTTAGCTACTTTGCAAGAAAGCGCAAGAGAAATGAAAGTTGGTAATCTGTTAGACACTGCACATAACATACTTAAAACGAAGTTAACAGTGGCCTTAAAAATGAGACATTTGATGCATCAAAATACCTCAATTTCCATATTTTCGAACAAAATGACCAACAAGAGTTGTGTGGGGATGATCATCCTTTCTTCTGTTCAAGCTTGCAATCAAAATTTGTTCTTCACACTTTGAAGGGAAGTACAGGGGAAAATAAAAAATGATTGTATTTTGACTGCAGTGTCTTGAGTGATTCAATGACCGAAAGGATGGGTGTATTGGGACATTTTTGAGTCCCTTTCGGCCTTGTAGAGCCAATATGGTGCCAGAATAAACTTTAAGTGCTTCTGGAGTTCTTGATGATGGTACAATGTAAAGGGGAACTAAGTTTTAGTGGAGAACCTCATTCTTGTGATTATCATTTTCCAACTGAGTATATTGGAATTCCTGCATTTTATTGTGTTGATCCAGTTGGGTGGGTGTCTAGAGCAGGTGGCCTTAGAAACACACTGTTATTCACTCATGTGTGATGTCTCGTATTGTATGATCTTAAATATTGTTGTGCCTTTATATGCGACTTGGGTTGAGTAAACTGTTCTGCTGATAGACATATGTATCCATGACGTACAACTAAGGAAACTTAAGGGATCTTTTCAGCACATCGTTGAATGTTGAATGTTTTAACAGATACCTGTTTACCATGTGATTAACATTTCTTTTTGTCTTTTTTCTTCCTTTCTAATCTTTATCATTTTTCTGCTCCCTAGGTACTATTTTGCTGTGGTGGAATGCAACTCAATTACCACAGCAGATTACATTTACAAGGAATGTGATGGGGTTGAGTTCATGCAGTCATCTAATGCACTTGATTTAAGGTTTATCCCAGATGACATGGAATTCAAACACCCACCTAAGGATGTTGCTACCGAGGTATTTAAGATGCGATTGTAGTTGACATCCAGTAGTATGCCAGCCTAAGAAATGCAATTAGAAACTTGATTTATGTGGACTTTAAATTCATGTGGTCTCTATACGTGTGTGCTCGCCCACATATTTAGATATGATGTATTTATGCATTATGTCAATAAATTGCAAATTTTTGACTCCTTTATATGCTTAGGTGCCTGCAAATTATGAGTGTAAGGATTTCTATTCTCGGGCACTTCAGCACAGTGAGGTTAGCCTTACTTGGGAGGACGAAGAACCTCTTCGAGCAAAGATATTGAATCGGAACCTCAATGATGAGCAGGTCAGCTTGCTTTATAGTAATCAAAGTTTTACATAGTGCACTATAGCACCGCTATACCAGTTAGCAATGCAGAGCGTGCTGTAGTAGAACGGTTTAGTGCAATGGCTGTCATCTGCTGTATCTGTTGTGCATAGGTTTTATCCTTTTGAAAAATTCTGTTCTTGCATAGTGTTATTATGGGTGGTCTTGAGTATTACCTTTTATATGGTCATTTCTACAGTGTTCTTATTTATAAAATTAGTTTCAGACCCCTTATACATATTACAAAGGAAACATTTTTACCGTACTTGTGTATCCTTTACACATGTCTATTTGTTTTTTATCCACATCTTGTCTGTAATTGAGAAGCATGGATATTCTCCCATATTACTTTATATCTATTTTCTGTATTTATCTTTTTGCAATTTGCTTCAAATTGAAACGGTCTTTTTCTTATCTTCCCTTCCTCTTTAATAGCTAGCTCAGATGGAATTGAAGGAACTCTTAAATTCTGATGAGAGTGAAAGTGACGATAGCAAGGATATTAGTGATACAGATGATCAGCATGATAAAATGGAAAAAAAACGAGCTAAATACCGTGCTTTGCTCCAATCTGGAGATGATTCAGATGGAGGTGATGAACATGATGATGATGATGTCCAGGATATGGAGGTCACCTTCAATACAGGTCTGGAAGATTTAAGCAAACATATATTGGAAAAGAAGGATAAAAAATCAGAAACAGTTTGGGAAGCATATTTGAGGAAGAAACGTGAGAAAAAGAAGGCCAGGAAAAATAAAGCAAAGTATTCTTCGGATGAAGATAGCGATGATACTGATCAAGAGGCACCTGAAGAAGCAGATGACTTCTTCATCGAGGAGCCTGCTGTCAAGAAGAGGAAAAAGGCACAAAATACAGAAGACGAAGAAAATAATCCCCAAGACAAAGTGAGCAAAGAGGAGCTTGAACTGTTGCTTGCTGATGATAAGGGGACAGATGCTGGTCTGAAGGGATATAATCTAAAATTTAAAAAAGGCAAGGGAAAAAGGAGGGAGAATGCTTTTGATGAGGAAAAAATACCAAGTAATGCATTTGATGATCCACGTTTTTCAGCTCTTTTCTCTTCAAACTATGCAATTGATCCCACCGACCCACAATTTAAAAGGTATTTTCTGTTCTATGTGGTGGCATTTACGTTCTACTCAACGTTTTTAATGTAGCAAACTCAGCATTTTATTTTATTTTATTCCAAAATATAATTGTGGGTGTTTGCAGGAGTGCGACATATGCCAGGCAGCTAGCACAGAAGCAGCAAAAGGAAAGTGCGGATCCACCTGCGGAAAGGGAGCCGACAAAACCAAAAGGAACGCAATTGTCTTCGGATGATTCCGGCATGATGAAGGAGGGTGAGGAAAAAGCATCAGAGGCTTCTATGTCAAAGAAAGATAAATATGAAATATCATCTTTGGTTAAATCGATAAAGATGAAAGCAAAGCAAGTTCAGTTACCCTCTGATAGGAAAACAAGGAAAGAAGAAAAATCACACATTAAAGGTATGAAGAAGAAAAGGCAGTAGTTCTGAATCTTATGGTTCGGAAAACACTTGAATACAAGAAAATTGGTCTGTTCTGTATTCTACAGCCCAGCAGGGGAAAAATGAATTTGGCAGGATGTTAATGTTCTTCCAAGAAGTTGAAAGTTTTCCTGTCCTAATCATCCATTTAAAATTTTTAGTCCACATAATTACAATGCTTCATTAATATTTTGTTGTAAACTACATCTCGAACGGTATAAATTATTGAGTTTGGCGAGTAGTGTTGAAACCAGCATCCATCTTTTGGTGGTCTCATGATCACCATTTTATTAGCATTTATGTGTGTCAATCTAGATTTGAATTCATTCCTATACAAATTAACTGCCAAGAGTTTTCACGTCTGGTGTTTTGTATAATAATTAATTCTCTCGTTAAGTTTGCACACATCGAGAATAAGTGGTATTTCTGGAGAGATTTGATTTACTAAATCAAGTGTGTTGTATATCAGCTAACTGCTGTATAACGTATAACCGAATTTTCCAAAGTTCACATCTATATCGGGTTCTTATATACAAGCCATCAGAGACTATAATAACTGGAAAAAATGGAAAGCAAAAATGCTTCCCTGTGTGATGAACTATAAGTGAGAAAAAAAAAAAAAAAAAAAAAAACACTACTATTTGGCATAATACATGATGTAAGAATGGAGAGGGAAAGGCTAAAAAATGGCTAAAAGTGGAAATAGTAGCAAAATAAATGTAAAAGTAGGTTTAATGATGAATGATCGATTAGGTGGGTTAATAGATGGACTGGATGTAGCCACGGGATTGACAGCGATAGCAGGCGGAATAGCAGGAGAAACAGCAGGAGCATGCGATGGGCTAACTGGTGGTGTATTTGAGAGCACGTCACCAGAACCTGACAGGACCATATAGCATTATTTAACAAGAGTGTGGAAGAGCAATAAATTATGACGGCTTCAAATGTTGAAGAGCTGAAATATATACTCACAATTACTTTCCTTCCATCCAAGATTCATGTTCTGACGATCGAAGACTATTTTGTAACCAGTCATGAAGTTTTCTGCATTAACATAATCAATGTTGCAAGTTTGTATGCATGGTTCAGCAAAAAAAATTGATGCCATAGCATTCTAGCGACACATTGATGCATGCATTCTTTTAGTTTTACAAGTTTAAATTGGTTTTTGATGATGGATTAGGATTCATGTGATCTCAAACCAACTTGATGTTTTTTTCTTCTGTATTTTCAATTTTAATTATTATGTATCAATAAATTTTTTTTACTTAATGAATATTATTTCACATAATATAATATTACACTTACATTAATATTACTTATTTTGAAAAATATACAATAAAATATGCCTTACTTTTATACTTTTTAAAATTTTGTGATTTAGTTATACGTTAGACAAAAACAACTTTTTTTATCACATGATTCTCGAAAAGTTTTTTTTTTTCGTTTTAATCCTAGATAAATTTTTCATTTTTTTCTTTGTCCAATAAATTTTTATATTTTTCTTTTGGTTCATAATTTTTTTCCATTTTTGTCCCCATAAAATATGTATGTTTCTTTTGGTTCGTATAGTTTAATAACACATTTTTAGTATGAGTTATCTTTTAAACTACAATGTCAATGATAAAGTAAGATGATACATGTATTTCTTAAAAATAATTAATCAACCTGATGAAAACAACGTCATTTCTATTCAATTAGGATTGCTTCTCTTATTTCTTTTAATCCACATTAATCAGTGATGAAACTTAAAATTCTACGGGGCACCAAAATAACAATACAAATTTTATAGGGAACAAAAAGGAAAAAAATTATTGATAAAAAAAACATGAAAAATTTATTGGGACCAAAAGCATAAAAAATATGTCAATCCCAACCCCCCCAGTTACTTGATAGATATATGTTATGTTAATCTGTTATATGAATGCTCTTAACTGTAGGTGTTATATTAATAAAATGCACAGTGATTGATAATTCAGAATGCAAGATTTTATGATGATATATTCTAGGAAGAAAAAATTGTTCAGTTAAATACTCACGTCCAATGATATTCACGCTGTTGCTCTTAACGATTGCCAAACAAAGAAAGTTTCCTTCGTTCTGCATGTCACAAAAGGAAACGAGATTAAGAAGGTGGAGAATCATCGGATACCATAAAATTGGAAAACTATTTTCTGCTCCCACCTTACTCAAAACTAGCGCTATGGGATCCATGACATAATAATCATCTCCACCTTTCATCGTTAGATTCACAAAGGGAACTTCGATTGTCCCATTTAGACTGCAGATAAAGTGCAAATCAGTTTCTGATTGTTCAAAAAGAAAATTAAGTTGATGGTTGCTCACAAGCCAATATCACCTTATGTCATAACAATACTCAAAAGGTATGTTAGATTCAAGTAATTGAGATGAATGCCGATTTGCTTTTATTCGTGAAGTGAACTGCAAACAAATTTTTGACAGCTTATGGCATGAAACTCATTAATCCCATCTCAAAAAACTGTGTTTCAGATTACTTACCATCTCACCAAGTCGTGTATAAGCTGGATCACTTATGTATGTAAACGAGGTACCAGAGTCAAATATTGCATGAAACTCAAGATCAGCAACACGATCTTGCACAGCAATTTGGGTTATGGTGATGTTATAAGTTGGACTGCGAGGGTTAATTTAGCACTAGTATAGTTAGACACAAGAATTTTTGTTGCTTCTGTTGTGTTCTTTTGAGAGTGCAAGTGACAGATTGTTGAAAGATAATATCCACTTACTGCAATGTATTAAGGTTGAATGGTGTTTTTCTTTGGTCTTGGCTGCCAGTATCACCAAACGTGATTCTTCCAGCACCATCAGATCCAAAACACATTGAAAAGGAATTTGAGATGAGCCCTTCTTTGGCTAGGATGCTAGGAACAGATCTATTATCAATTCCAAGTCCAAATAGGCCATTTGGAAGCCCCCCATTTTGAAAGTCACCAGTTTGAACTTGGCCACAGCTGCAACAGGTTAATCAGTACCAAAAATCAAATGCTAATTACAGAAAGCAGTTTCGAAGATGCTTAGTATTTTACCCAAAAATAATTCTTGTGTCAGCATCATTTGTTTGATCATCATCTGTAGTTAAGTGCAACACATCCTCTACCAAAATCCCCCTAGATGAAGTATTATTTGAAAGATAGTCAATTCGATATCGACAACTGCTGCCAGATGAAGGACACTGTTGTTTTTGCGTACAATAGGTGCTATTGGTGCATGAAACTGTATTGCTTGTCGATGACTTATCAAGATCATAGGTATTAAGTTTAATTATCTGCCAAAAAAGGAAAAAGAATGATGATGATTATGATGGCTGAGCATGAAATGCATGAGTTTTATTCAAGATTCATAAAGAAACTGCAGAGAAGGAAAAGTGAATCCATTTAACCAAGAATGATGGAAGTGAAGTTTTATATAAAGTCTTCATTTCTAGCAAGGGAGCATAGTGATACAAAAAGGGTTTTTTCTTTATAATGTATTTTTACCTATTTTAATTAAAGAATCTCTTTTTTAATTGCTTAACCAAAGTTCTAAAAACATTGATTACCATAATCATGAAAAAATAATGACAAAAGATTAGGGTAGAAAAATATGAATACTTTTCTTCCTGACATCAAATCGGGCACACAACTGGTACAGTTACAAGGTAACCAAAACAAGTCACTGCCTGTATCCAACGCCACCAGAAACCATAAAGGTGGTGTTCCAACCGAAACATTCGCAAAATGCAAACTGAAATCCAAATAACGAGCAAATATTATTAGCACACAAATAGCAACAGTCACAATAAATATTCTTATCTAACCAGGCTTAATTTTTTTAGTTTTAATTATTATTTTCACTTCTATGCTTGCCGCCACTTCTTAGTAAGCCTGTACGTAAAAATAAGTTTTTTAGTTTTTCGATGAACAAATTTAATCTGTTTTAGTCTCTGTTATCATCTGTTTCCAGAAAAAGAACATTAAATTCAATCGCTCAGAAACCAAAACGCAATAAAATTTGCTCGTTCAGATATTAAAACTTACCGTTATTACATACTAGGTTGAGTCAGTAAAATGTGAAAAAGTATCAAACTAACAACTAAACCTTTTTCTTCAACTAACAGACCCTTTGGCATCAGAGTTCACTCTAAAATACATAAAGTGCTAGAAATTTTCAAGCAAAAAAAATAAAATTACATCTACACTTTCCCAGCACAAGTATTCTTCCGGGGTCATAATTTGAGACAGAATTCTGATATAAACTACCCAGGAAACTTAACTTTTTCAAAAAGAAACACCAATAAAGAAAAGATAAAAAAGTTAAAAAATTGACAAGTGGGGGTGAAGAATTGTCATACAATCCAAAGGCAGGAATCTGGTAAGTGTCATTGCCGGCAGCGAAAGTGAGCGGCGTGTGGTGATCGGCGGCGAGTCGCCGGCCCCGGAACATGCGATCTCTGTGGGCCATAGCAGCATAGTATTCAGGGCTTCCCTTCTGAGGAACATCATCAAGAATGCCCAGAATCCCCTTAACCGGATCCGAGAGCCTGTGGTGTATGTCAAACCCAAATATGCCCAAACCATAACAACTCTCTGAAGCCAAACCCAACACCACCACTAGCATCACCCATGCCAAACTAACACACCCACAACCCATGAGTTGTTCAAGCTAGACACTTTACTATGTGGGGTGCGGGGTGGAAAATTATGTGGCTTAGTTTTCCTGAAACTTTTTTGTGCTCCTCAATCTTGATATTTGATGAAAAATTTTCAGTGCCAAGACAAAAAAGTAAGATATGGTTTATGGGTTATTGTGTTTGACACAAACAGAGGTGTTTGGTCGAGGATTACAGAGTTGAAGTTATAGGCAAAAGTTTCTAACTGTTCAAATGTTTTGTTTGTCCATTTGGGGATGGTTCGATACGTAAATGCGGGTCCCCTTGTTATGTTCATTAGATCAATTTACTCAGTACCTTAGTTTTATTTATTTATTTAATATAAGTAAATAATAATTTTGTACGTCCTTTTCTAGCAATTCTTATTTCTTAGTCTTGCTATCTAGTTAAATTGGATGATTATAATAATTATTGTAAATCTTTTAACTAATGAAGTAGACATAAGAATAGGTTTAAATATTGCAATTATAAGTTTAATTGATATTTTGGTCCTTAGGTTGTCTATGCTTTAATGATCTCTTTCTTGATTGAAAATAATTGTTAGTTCAATTCCTTCACGCAGGTGCTAAGTTATAATTTCTGCTATTAACATTGTTACAAGTGTAGCTGATATGAATGCTGATAATTATGAATGCTGATAATGTGTATATTTATTTCACCATACAAAAATAAGAGGCATTAAATTACCACCTGAAAAAGCATGTCTTCTCAACCACATTTAACTTTTTTTGATCTTCATATGGTTCAATTGAATTGAATTGTTGAAAGAGGTACTTTTTTTTTCTTTCACTTTGGTATTATTGGGTTCTTTAAATTATGGTATTATTAAAGCGATAAGTGAAAATAAGACTCAGTTATTTTTTTTCGTAAATACTATGTTTTTTTTAAGTGATGATAGAACGAATTGAAGAAATGAATTAGATTTTTTTTTTATTGAAAGGTGAATTTATTGGAAATAACTTTTGAAAAGTATGGAATGAAGATTCACTTATAGAAGCTTTCCACTTAAATTAATAAAAAAATCTATTTCAATAATGTATGATTGAGAAAAATTATAATCTCCTTGATGGTAACGGCATTACTTATAGTAGATTGTTATTTTGTAATCAGTGTTTATTATTATATTATATAGTTGTTGTTAGATTGTTATTTTTTTATTATATTACATGGTTATAATATATTACAGTATACTCTTGGTGATAAGTATATCAACAAATTTTTGTTAATACTTAATTTATTAAAATTTAGGAATCTTGGTAGTAGGTAGGTATAGAAATCTTCAAACTCAAAGTCAGAATATGCATTTTATTGAATACATGGATTTTATTGAATACATGCATTTTATTAAAGATGAACCGTTTTTATATCTTTTTGCATTATACAAGTAAGTGTTTGTGACTTTCCTTAGTTTTACCAGAAGTTATTTGTTGATTTCAACAAAAAGAAGAGGGTATCAATGCTACTTTAACATTTATGAGTTTTCAATACGTTATTAGTGAATTTAACTAATTTTTCAGCCTTTCAACTGAGTGTATTAGTATATATAAATATAAGAGCGTACTGTTTTTTTTTTTTTTTTTTTTTTTTGTTACCTAACATGCTTGTCGGCTCATTTTTATTATTTTTCGTCATTAGATATGTCGTTTTCTTTACTTTGTTATGTAGGTTTTTATTTTTAATTCTCTATTTTTGAGAATATTATTTTAGAGGGAGAGAGTCATAATATCTAAAGTTAATAAATATAAAGTTACTAAATTCTTTTATATAATTGGTAATAAATATATTGTCTGCAAAAGGTGGAATATGAACTTAATACAAAGTATACTTTTTTTTTCAAAACTCTTAATACAGAGAATCTTATTTAAAAAAAAAAAATCAACAAGAATAAAATAATTCATTATTGAAATAGAGTTGCTCCTGGATTAAGTGAATTTTATTTAGACTAACAATTTTAAATCCTTGACTTCATTATAAACAAAGTTCGTCGTATTTATTATAATTGAATATGTGTATATTTTTCTCAAATTGAATTTATTGCATTTTCAAGAGTTATAAATCAAATACTAATAATTTTTATTAAGTGACGTGATAATTTAAATTAAATACATCAATTTATATAATACAAAATATATTTTAAAAAAATAAAAGAACTATAAGTATTGAGTTTTCTTATAATTTTTATTATGTAATTAATGTACATCAACCTAATAGAATAAATTTCCGTAACTTTTGTGGTTTCCTAGAAGCTACCAGATCAAGTCAAAAGAAGTTATGAAATTTATTGCTTAATTAATGGTAAGTAGTACAACTAAAGTACAAGTCAACGCTATTAATTAAAAATGTTTGACCAAGTCAACCCTATATGTATACATAACCCAAAATGTTTATTTTTATTTCCCAGAATTCTGTTAATACTTCTTATCTGGTGTACAATTTATCTTATTATTATTATTATTATTATTATTATTATTATTATTTTATATATAATTTTCTTATTTAAGGTCGTGTGTGGTGAGACCATTAAGGTCTTCTTTATCGTAGCCTCACATAAAAGATAAGAAATTGAATCATACATTTTATAATATTTAGTTTTCATACATAGCTTTCTATTTAAATTGTTGCCAGTATATTATTTTTAAATAAAAAAGGTAAATATCGCTTTAAAAGAATAAAAAATGTATCTAATTTTATCGAAAACATAAGAGAAATAAATATTTTATAAAAACTAGAAAAGATTTAATATTTATTTTATTAAAAACTTAAAAAAAATGTAAGAGACTATTTTAAAGTTAAAAAGAATGCGAGCATTATTTAATATAATTTCATGGAAATAAGTGTTATTTTTCCTTAAAATAATCATGAAAATAGGTAGTAGGTAAAATAATGACAAATACAAGAGAAATTGCAAAATAAGATTGTAAAGAGTTAGAGTGTTTGGCTTAGGTAATGGGCGATTGCACTGTGAAGGGGTGACTTTATTATTCTCCAAGCAATATTTTCTTTATTGAAAAAAAATATATCTTTATTATACATATTTAAAAAAATAAAAATAATGTAAAATTGGTCAATTTAGTTAAAAAATGTTTATTATTATATATTTATAGTGTATTACTATTAATATTTATAGATTTTAGATAAACAAAATGATTTATAATGATATAAACATATTTATAAAGAAACTCGATGTTAAATCTATAGTTATGACCAATCATATTATAAATATATTTTTAATGTTTTTACATGAAAGTACATGTTAAATAAATGATTTCAAATCTATAGAAAAATTTATATCACACTGGATTTAATCATATCTCAAAGACTTAAGATTGCTTAAATCAATTCCCATAATTTCCAATTATACAAATAAAACACTCTTAAATCTATAAAATTTATAAAATAAACCTTAACTATTTTGAAAATGTTGCATATTTTCTACTGGGGCTATCAGTTTAATTATATTTTAATTAATATCTTAAGCAAATAGTCATGTGAGCTTTTTAATCACATAATGATAATGATTTTATATTTTAAATATAATACATTAATCATTTAATGGTTTAATGATTTTTATTAGTGATGAATTTATGCATAATAATTTGTCTTTGCTGGACGCACTATCTCACCAAGCCACGTGCTCATCAATGAAATGTCATAGGTTTGGTAACACTTATTCTAAGCAATGTGCATGTGACACAATCAATAAAACCACAAAGTGAATAAAATGATAAAAGTGCAACATAATTTCAACTTCAATTCCATTTTAGAGTGTTTCTTTCTCTCAAATGAAGAAAAGGAGATTTTTTTGTTTTGTTTTGTAGATTCTAATAATGGTTATTAAATCCTTTTGTGCTATACGGTACACCGGTCATTATGGACCGATCGAAATATGTTCTCGGTCGGGACTCAACATCGGATTAATAGTCCTAAATAACCATTTTGTGATGAACTCATTTTTTGGAGAACCTCACTATCTGTTCATCCAATGGGATTATCTCGCTCTCTTCTAACTCCATCTTTTTGAACGTCCTCCAGTAGAGTACGTTGACAGATCATCCTGCTGGGTATCGATTGCCTGGAAATCTCGGTCGGTGAAAGTGATATCTGGCATACTACGACCCGTCTGCCGACTGATCATGTACACACTTTTGATTGCTCGGAGGTGTCTCTTCCTGGCCGAACTGGACGGTCCTCCACCGTGGACGACTCTACAATGTCTTGGACGTCGACTAGATTCCTAAGGGCGGCAGTGGTAAGGTATTTGGAGTATGCGGTTCGGACATCCTGAACCACCCATCATCGTTGGAAGGGCTAACTTCATTAGCATCTTCCACGTTGTTACTGAAGGTCGGAGACTCTACCCTCTATTCTCTACCACAGGTTCCTCTATTCTCGCTCCCTCATCTCTATCGGCAGAAGAGCTACCCTCATCGGAGGTGCTGCCCAACAATTTCCCAATACGGCCGACCCCCTGTTCAGCTATGTTCCTACGGTCATTCGAGGAAGACCGACTACTAGAAGAACCAGAAACGGAATAAGAATGCAAAGAGTAGGAAGCCATGGTTACCTCAAAGGATGACAATAAATGACTGAAGACTTGACAGAGCTACTCAGCTTAAGAAACGAAAACGACAGCGAATGCCGAGATTCAAGGGCTATTTATAGCCAAAACTTGAGGTGACGTGGCCGCACCTACGTCGTCGGATTCATCTCCAACCAACGGCCCAGATCCACGCACCCATCACTTCACGCACAGACCCCGAGAGGCGCGAAGCTACAGTACGAGCAAATGCAACGTTACAATCTCCCTCGGTCGGCCCGACTGACAGATACGAAAGTTTGTTCAACCGGTCAACTTCAATCCTTTTCGGCCACTTTTGTACTCTCAAGGACTGGGAGCCTATGTATTATACGGCCGATCGACCACTATGGACCGACCGAAATATGTCCTCGGTCGGGACCCAACATCGGGTTAATAGCCCTAAATAACCATTTTGTGATGAACACGTGCATAAACACATGAAAGTGTGTTAAAAACAGGAATATTGCAGGTAAGCACAAATCGTAACTGAATATCTTGTCATTAATGTCTGTTACGAAATCATATCAATATAGGCTCATTAAGCCCACTATTGCACCTATAAATACGGGCTTAGTCATCTCAAGTCAGGTACTTCTAAACTCTGATCTATATTCCTGCACACTCTGAACCTAAATTGACTTGGGCGTCGGAGTGCCTATAGGACCCCCCTCCTGGGACGGTAGAATTTAGAGCATTCGGTGCACTAGGGAGCAATTTTTGGAAGTAGTCAAGAAATCAACACGAGAAGATATTGTTGTTGCTAGAGTCAACCGGTCCTGTGCGATAATACCTTTCATTAAATATTTAAGTTTCTATACCATTTTATTGATGTGGAGTATCGTTAATTTGCCCGGTAACTCAATTTTTTTTGAAAAAATTTAATTAATAATTTTTTAACTCTTAATCATTTTCTTATTAATAAGATTCTAAAGTTGAAAACTTGTTGAAAAGACTAAATTTTAATCTCAAACATGTTATCCATAAAAATCACACCAGTAAATTCAAATTTAAAAAAAATGACCAAAATATAAGAAATATTGATTATTATAGATAAAATTTAGAGACTAAAATCAAATCTTTGATGATTAAAAGACCAAATTCACATAATTAAAACCTGAATTCAATCACATAATTAAGAATTGAATTCATGCAATAGAGCAAAGCAACTACACTATTTATGTATTATAAAATAATTATTTAGGAATTGTGAATTTGTGATTTCAGTAGTGGCAGAATTTGTGAATTTGTTTACCCAGTCTTTTTTGATTGTGGTTGCAAGTTTTTCTTCTTTTAGGATTTGTTTTTTTATGTTTGTGTCTTTTCTTGGTGATGCATGAATGGATGAGGAAAACGACAATTTATTGATGGCATTTGCACCAAAGAGCTTCCATAATTTCCAAATACTTTTGGAAAAGCAACTTTGTACAATTTAATGGGTAGATGAAAAGTATAAGGCCATGCCATTCGATTTTTAAATCAAAATCCATCCCAATTAACCTTTAAAATAACATACGATTCCACTTAAACATAAAATAAAATCTAAATTTAACTAATTTAGATCGACTTTTTTTAATTTTAATTTTCTTGTTTTAATCTTTTCTTTATTACATATAGACATTTTTTATCTTTTAAATAAAATTATAATAAAATTTGTCACTCAAAATTATAAATTTTATTACATAACATGTTAAAAAGATGTTATAATGTTTAGGATTATTTTTATTTTAAATCTTTGAAATTTGGAATAATTTTGATTTTCATTTTTCAGATTTTAAAAAATTATACTTTAGTTTTTTTTTTATTTAAAAAAGAATTTAAGTCTAATTTAATTTTTCAATATAGGACTACATCTATTTATATATTATAAATTAATCTTATTTTTAGTCAATAAACAATCTTAAACGTAATTTTCTTATATAATTCTATTTATAAATAATAAAAATATGTAGGATTAAAAACTGTTTTAAACATGTAATTTAAATACTAAAAGGTAATTATAATTTCTCAAATTTAATGTTTAATTATTAAGATAATTTTTTTCTCAACTTTAATGGACTGTAATAAAGATTTTTTTTTCTTTTTTTTAAAAAAAAGTAAGCCAAAACTAAAACTATCCTAAATTTCAAGATCTAAAGCTCTATCATTTAATTTTCTAATTAAAAATATTGAAAATATTTTACAAAATAAAAAAATTGTCAAAAATAATTTGTGAATAAATAATAACTACAAACAGAAGAGTTTTTTTTTTTTTTTTTTTTTTTTTTTTTTTTTTTTTTTTTTTTTTTTTTTTTTTTTTTTTTTTTTTTTTTT
>Ga0209700_100957_pt1 | contig 58229 bp, 28 predicted proteins | sample SiratroredBW_FD_187528 | JGI IMG/M metagenome (GOLD analysis project Ga0209700, IMG submission 187528) | Root nodule microbial communities of legume samples collected from California, USA - Siratro red BW (SPAdes) (version 2) | ecosystem: Host-associated > Plants > Roots > Nodule | place: USA...
CTTTCTCTTTTTTTTTTTTTTTTTTCTTCCTTTTCACCCTCCTCTGTCCTCCATGTCTCAATTTATCAATCTTCAAACAACGATCCCTATTTCGATTAAATAATTAGATATATGAATAATAATGGCATTCATGAAGCAGGGGTCAAAGTCTGAACCTTTTCGTCGGGAAGGTCAAACATGGTGATCATTCCTCTCTTTCAAAATCTATGCTCTAATGGGTCCTTCTGCCATTAACCTTGTTTTGTTAATTTGATAATTGTTAGGTTCCCACATAAATAAAAATGTAACCTTGAATCCCTTGACGGTTTCTTCACCACTTTGTTTGTGAATTCCCGTAATTTTGGATCATTGATACTAATGTTGTTTCGCATTCAGGGTTTGTACGACAGGACTCCCAAGTGATGTTACCATTGAAGTTGGCGAAATTTCATTTCTCCTCCACAAGGTGCTTGTTCCTATTTAACGTAAGACAAAACTTAGATGCATGTGTTTTTAGGTTTGCATTATAAGTTGCCAAGGTGAAGCTTCAATTTTTGACACGAGAAGAACACTAGAAGCCCCTAATGATCTGCGTCTAAGTTTTATTCTTTCACATGCATGCATTGTGTAGTTGATTTTTCCCCGTCTCTTCAACTTCTATGACTTTGAATGTCTTTTCAAGTTGATCCTTAGTTTGTTTCTACGTTTGTGTTTGTGATTTTGATGCAGTTTCCATTGCTTTCTAGAAGTGGCATACTGAAGAAACTCATTGCAGAGTCCCCTAATGAGGATGAATCAAGTTGTGTTTTGCAACTTCATGATGTTCCTGGTGGAGCCAAAACATTTGAGGATATAACCAGGTTCTGCTATGGTGTAAAAATAGAAATCACATCATTAAATGTAGTCAGCCTAAGATGTGCAGCTGAGTATCTGCAAATGACTGAAGACTATGGCGAAGGGAATCTTGTTGCACAGACTGAGACTTTTCTCAATGAAATTTTCAGCAATTGGCCAGATTCCATAAAAGCCCTTGAAACATGTGAGGAAGTGCAACCCTTTGCGGAAGACCTCCATATAGTTTCAAGATGCATTGATTCCTTAGCTATGAAGGCTTGTTCAGATCCGAACTTATTCAGCTGGCCTGTGGCTGCGCGTAATTGCAAGCAAAATCAAGCAGGCGACCATGCATTATGGAATGGAATTTCTACTGATACAAGATCATCTCAAAGTGATGATTGGTGGTTTTATGATGTGTCTTTGTTAAGCCTACCCTTGTATAAACGACTCATTATAGCAATTGAAGCAAAAGGAATGAAATCTGAGGCTGTTGCTGCATCTCTCATATATTATCTTAGGAGATTTCTCCCCTTGATGAATAGGCAATCAAGCTTCACTGATACAGTCCATGCTACCATTCCTAATACTTCCGAAGCAGACCAAAGGGCTTTGCTTGAAGAAATTGTGGAGTTGATTCCTAATAAAAGAGGGGTCACATCCTCAAAGAATTTGCTTAGGCTGCTCCGCACAGCCATGATATTGAGTGCAAGTCCATCATGTAGAGAAAATTTGGAGAGAAGGGTAGGAGCTCAACTAGATCAGGCTGCACTTGTGGATCTTCTCATTCCAAATATGGGATACTCAATGGAGACACTATATGATGTAGACTGCATCCAGAGGATCCTTGATCATTTTATGTCTATATACCTGCCTGCATCTGTAGCAGCTTCTCCATGTGTGATTGATCAGGGGGCATTGATAGCTGGAGCTGATGCATTGACACCTATGACAATGGTTGCAAATTTGCTTGATGGATATCTTGCTGAGGTGGCTTCAGATACTAATATGAGCTTGGCTAAGTTTCAGGCACTTGCTATTGCAGTTCCAGATTATGCTAGACCACTTGATGATGGTATATACCATGCAATAGATATATACCTTAAGGTTAGATAATTTTGGATAGCCAATCTTAACCGGTGTTATGTTTCTGGTTTACTAAATGTTTTGGTATGTAGATATCATAACTTTTGAAACTGAAATTGAGGAAGAATGAATCAAATTAGTAGTGGTGATACTTGAAAGCTACTGCTTACTGCCTTATCCGCAGCTATATTAAGAATGAAAATAAAATTAAACTCATGACAAAGAAAAAAGGTGTTTAACAAATTTATTTGGTGAGTGAATCTCCCATAGAATAGAGCCGAATGGAATAGGACATTACTAAGTTTCATTTTTTAGATTATTTAAAATGTGGTGGAATGGAATGGATGGAGCAATGATGGAATGCATTAAATTCCATTTCGAGCAATATCTTTTCTTTTTCTTTCCTCCAATTTGGAGAATATGAAATGGAACCAACTTTTTCTTTAAAAGTTAAATCCTGAATCTAAACAATGAAATGGCAATTTTGTTTTATCTCATCTCCGTATACTTTAGATATCCTAACCCCTGAGAACGACCTCACAGAAAGTAATACAACATTGTTATATGATCATTCTAATTTAAAACTCTGACAACTACAGATACATCAATGGCTGACAGATTCTGAACGGGAGCAACTCTGCAGATTGATGAACTGTCAAAAGCTCTCAATAGAAGCAAGCACTCATGCAGCACAAAATGAAAGATTGCCTCTGCGAGTAATTGTTCAAGTCCTGTTTTTTGAACAGCTCAGACTCCGCACATCAATATCTGGATGGTTCTTTGTTTCTGACAATCTTGAGAACGGACATCACCACAGTGGAAATGTTGCCCTCCCCAATAATGATCCTTGTCAACGGGACACTGCAGAGGGAAATGAAAACTTGAGGGAACGTCTTTTGGAGCTGGAGAAGGAATGCTCAAGCATCAGAAACGACTTGCAGAAGTTGACTAAGACAAAGAAAAGTTGGAGTATTTTCCCAAAAAGGTTTGGCTTTAGAAAAAAGTCAGAGAGTTGCAATAACAGTAATATAAAGACATCATCTTCCACTACGAATGGAAAACCAGATCATGGAAATGGTTGAGAGGGTTCAATGAAATTCATAACACAAGTAAGTGGATATAATTATTTCCTTCTGACTTGCATTGCATTTTTTCTGTGTCTGTAACTTGACAATCAAATTTGTCGGTAGAGAACAAGTTCAGGGAGTGCTATTCTCACATTTCTTACATTACTGTGTCTGACAGGAGCAATTGTGGTCATCGCTCCTTTTGTGTTGCATATCCTCAACATTCTGTTCCTGCTTTTTGTCTGATCATTTTAGTTGTTGTGAGATGGTTGTATACAGTCGATGTTTTACCTCTATTTATTTCTTAGTATGGTACATACAAACGTGAGATCCTGCTAGATTTGAAACTCTAGGGTGATTATGGTGCACTTTCAGATGGGGTGTCCATCCTTTTTTGCCGTGTGACACTGACTCTTGATTTTCCATATTTTCTGTCCATCAACAAAGTGACTAACCCTATTCATTCCTTAGCTAACCTCTCTAGATTATCTGATGTAGTTTCTTGTTTGAAGAACCTTGGCTCACTAATGACAAATAATAGCTGTATACATCCATTTACTCCCGAAGGCTGTATCTGACCATGTTGTTTAATGACCACTTGAATGCGGCACCATGCAGAAGATGCGTGTCGATTAGGTAGATAGGTAGATGGCATAGACACTGTAAATACAAAACTACATGCACATGCGTATGGAGTAGAAAAACAATGATAATATATGTATCTTGCATTTAGTAATGACCAAACAATTTTAGTCCTTTCCGCATAAAAACTGAGAATTGCGATATAGAGAAGGTGAATAGTTTTTTTGGTTCCTTTTTCAAACGTACTTTTTACATTAAAAGATTGCATTTACTGAACAGACAATGGACGTACTTTCAGTGATTGGGAATGGTAAACCAAACAAGCATGAAAATGAATTTCTAGTTCATTGGCACAAGCAAAAACTATTATTTTAATCAATCGCTCTGTAAACCGAACAGTGTGGTTACCAGGGAGCATGTTTCTACAATTCCTCTTGTAATAAAATAAGATGTTGCCGACAATATTCTCAGTCCAAGCACTAGTATCCTGAACACAAACATGAGCATTAAGTACATATTTGATTTTAAAAAAACTGGTTAGTTTTAAAAAAAAGTCTACTTACGTTGTGACGTAATTAAAATACAATCATGTCTACTTGAGTAAAAATCACCAAATTGAGAACTTTTTTCTTCTGAGAATTGACATTTTGATTCAACGGAGCCTTGTTCATGGTAACTTTTAATTCATTCATCTGGCTTTGATTTACCACTCAAACTCGTCCACATTGTGCCAAGTGCTAACATGTGCACACGAACTAACCATGTGCCAACTCTACCAAACCCAATTCTTCCCATTCCCTCTGCCCCAAGACTTGATGCAATCTCGTGGAACGTCAGGATTGCACTACCCCAAGACTTTATGTGATCTCGTGGCATGTCAGGATTGCGTGCTAATTAAGCTTTGAAGAGATATGCTGGGACATGGAATGAGACCCGTGATATAACTTCTGGGAGAGTTAACAACAGATACTCATTCTGGAATGGTGGATAAGGGGATTGATTGAGCAACAAGCGTCCTTGTCCTGTGAGAGGGATCTTCTTGAAAGAATGCGAGACAAGGGACTAATGAAAACACCAGACTGCGTTGGATAGATACAGTTCATGAGTTCAGCATGGGAGAGATAGATACAGTTCATGAGTTCAGCATGGGAGAGATAGATACAGTTCATGAGTTCAGCATGGGAGAGACCTCTCACACCCTCTTTCAGATAAAAATATATTAAGGAATTCAGATCGAATTTGAAGATTGCCAGTACCAAACAAAAGACAGATCTTGAGGTAAACGTATAGACGAAGGAGAATAAGGATGTTTTACCCATTAATAGTTAGATGTATGCTGTCGCTTTTGGTCTATAATTCAGTACTAGAGTACGCAAAGAACTGCGTGTTTGCCAATGACTATCAAACTACAACACAGTTGTGTATAAGTTTTTACCCAAAGGAATAATCCTATTATGTTTGAAAACTGAGAAATGTTCTATAAACGACTTTTGATCGCATTCAAAAACATCCGTTAGCTTATTAAATAATCAATTATTGATCACATCGCAGATTTCGCGTATTCAAAGTCCAAAACATAAAAACAGTAAAAAGAATCATCCATCCTCGAATAGCCACAAGTGTAGAAGCTCAGGTCTGATAAATATGTTAATTTAACCTCAATACAAGGAACCATATTCATACAAAATATTTATATAACACATCGAATGAAAGACTGGTTATGTAGTGCTACAACATTAGTTTCACTTACCACGTAAGTACTATGAAAAAATACTTAAAAAACTGCGTCGCGTATTATCTTCAATTTGAATCTTAGGCATTTCAAATTAGAGAAAGATAAGACACGTAATTCTAGATAGCATTGAACTCGTAGAACACTGTTAACTCACAATATTATCCTGTGTCCTAATATTAGTTGATCAATAACCAGAGAATTAAAAAGCAAAAGTCATGAGCAAACACTGCACCCATCAGTTGATGAAATAGACTCTACAATACACAGTTCACCCAGATCAAGGGGATATAAATTATTCAAACCAGGGGCACTTTAGGATGTCAGAATTACATTTAGCGCTTATCCCATTCCCAACACAGTATAGTACGCATAAAATACACCTGAAAAAACAAGACGAAAATACGATGTTATTGTCTAAGTCGAATAATTAGAAGTACAATCGTTACAAACATGTCAGAAAACAGAAGACGGCTTAATTGCAAAAGAACAATTGACCGGAGAAATCGAAGCTCGAAAACCCTAACCTACTTGAGAAAGAGTAAAAGAAAATTGAGATGGAAATAAAGAGGAAAAAGATACCTTGAGTTTAGTTGTAGTAGAGTTCGAGACCCATGCCGTCGTGGATCTCGTAATCCTTGAGAGTGATGTGATCCTTGTAGATGGTGTACCACTTCTGGATGCGGATCTTGTCGGCTCTGGTGCCCGTCTGAGCCGCCACAAGCTTCTTCAGGTCGCCGATGGTGTCATCGTCGTTGCACTTCACGCGCACCTTCTTTCCCAATCGGTCGTTCAACACCACCTCGATCATCTTCGTGACGCAAACAACCCTAATCCCCAAATTCCAAAACGCAATGTGTATTTGGCTTACCGCTTATTCTTTAGTCTCCGCGTTATTTATAGTTATGTTCACCGCCTCTTATTGCGTATCCACCAAGTTTGACTTCGCAATTAATATATAAGTTTTTGGAGAGAAAAATATATATAATAAAATAAAGCCATGATATATTATAATCTATCCAATGTTGGGTATACATAAAATATACATTAAATAATGATAGAATATAATATGAAATATGTTTAAATAATTTTTATTAAAATGTACTTTTTAAGTTGAATCTTAATTTATAATTTTACAAATAATGAAACTATAAAAGATATTATGTTAATTAAATTATACAAAAATTATATTTTATTCATGTAACTACTCTTTATATTATACAAATTTTATATATAATTTTAAGTTATAATGATATTTTAAGAAAGTATCATTTAATGTTAATATTGTAATAAAAAATATAATTAAATTATATGGCACAATAATTATAAATATAAGTATAAAATAATATTTTTAAAAAATTATTGATATATTCATCTGGTATAAACCGGTTGTTCTACAGTAGAGAGTGATTTTGATAAAAATATGTATTTAATTATCTCTAAATATTAAAGAGCCTTTAACTTTCATTATATTATTGTCTCTAACTAATATATCATGTTTAAATAATTATACGATGTTATAGTATTTAAATTGAGTTGGATATATAGTATTTATGAAAGTTATTAATGGTTTTATGGTGATATAATATGTGTTATAAAATAAATATGATTATTTTCAGAAATACTGGGTTGGATGTTAGAATGATATATTAATTTTGGAATTTTGTGAAAAAAATTATCTTGATTCTCCCAGTACATTAGCATCGATATTGTGTCATGCAAGGATAAACTTTTCTGATGTGGAGACTTTGTTGTTGAAATAATTTAATGATACAACCAATATTAATCTCTAATTCTAAATTAAATGTTCCAAAATTTCAAAAGTAGAATTAAATGTATGTTATTATATATCAATAAATTTCTAACAAGAATAATAAATGTTATATAAAAATTAAAAAAATAGAAACTGAATCGTGGATTAATATGTTGCATTGTAATTATATTGTAAATTATGAGATATGATATGATTATTAAATATTTAGTTATTACAAAATTATATTAAAAATTTTTAGAATACTAACTTATCAATATTTTATTGTTTGTGGTTATTTTTATAATATGCAATTATTGTATGTTAAAGAAGGAGATAGACTATGGGTGATGAATTTCATTAATATGAAATTCGAAGAGTTAAATGTTCTTATTATCTATGTAATTAAAATTATTATAAAAATATTATATATATATATATATATATATATATATATATATATATATATATATATATATATACAAATACATTATATATTGTTTATTGGACATTACTAAGACCCATAAATCTTAATTTTCTTTTCCGCACCAACCTTTTCTCTAATCCACCTTTTAATTAGGGACTCTCGGGATTAATTTTAGTTAGACACTCCCACTAATGTTTTCATGAGAAAAAATTACTACTCTTTTTAACTAGTGTCCTACAACTTTTCTCAACATGTATATATTATATGCAAATTAGTAATTTTTTTAATTTCACTTGTATCAATAATATTTGCTGAGGTCTTTCGAAGAAAAATTACTCAATATTTATATATTAGTTACAAATTATTTATTACATATTTTAATGTAGTTTAATATTATTGAATTATATCTATTTTTTTATTTTTTTTATTTCTTTCGAAGGTTAATATAAAATATCTGATTTTTTTAATCATCTGTAGTCAATGTATATTATTCGTAAATTGTCACTAAAATAAAATTTGATCAATGAATTACTTTTTGACATGTATAAGAAATTTAAATACTATTTATGTAATATTTTTATCATCATGAAAATAAATTTATGTAAATTAAATAAATTTTACACAATATTTTGTTTACAAATATATCTTTTTTAGAAAATAATTAATTTAAAATAAACTAGCATTTTTTTAATATGAAAAAACACACCAAACAACTTTTGACGTAAAAGGAGAAATTCAGATAAAACAAAATGAAAAATTTTGACAAATAATTTATATTTCTTTTAATTTCTATTTTTTTATCTTTAATTTAAAAGTTATTTTGAAGTTTAAAATAAGTTGTACCAAATTTACCTCTATTATCATTGGGTTTTCGCTTGTGCCCCTCCCATTACAACTTGCAAGTGAGATATATACAGCGAATATTTGATACCATTTATTGTATGTGATCATTGTTTTCAATTTGCACATTACATTCTGTAAGAAGATTGGAAGAAAAATAGTTTTATATTCACATGTTATAATAAGTAATCATTTCATATTGAAAAAGTAATTGGGATGAGAATTTTATTAACTATTGACAATTGAACCGAAAATTATTGATCAACAAAACGGATAACTACTAAGTATTGTTAACACAGTCACTAAAAATAATAATAAAAAATATTAGAAATCCTGTATCAACTTAAAAATAAATTAATTATAGATATATAAACGAGAGCATATATCATTTTACTTTAATATATAGTATACAATAATTAAAAAATTATCATCTTCAATTTCGCTGTTTAATGCACGAATCACCAAATTATTTATTTTTATGTTATCCATACTTAATAATCATTTTCTCCACCACTCCATAACTGGGTGGATTTGATTGATTTAATCTTTGATTTGCATAACCTACATTTTAATTGGGACGAATAAGTCCCTTCTGCAAAGTAAATGAGTTTTTCTCGGTTTTGTTATCAATTCTCATATAAATGGATTCATTTGCGAGTGAAATTATAATTTGCAACAAAATAATTTTTCTTAAAGAGAGTAAAGTCTATCAAACTAAAGGGAATATGTTTTTTTTTTGTTTTTTTTTTTCATTTTCTATGCTAAAATCTATCACTCCGAATATTCCACGCTATTTAAATTTGTAACTAAAAATATACCAAGACTTGTAGTATAAATATTCAAACTTTTATAAATTAAAATTCAAGATCTTCTACAAAAATACTTATCTAATAAAATTTGAAAATAAGTCCGTAAGCCTACAAATTAAATTCGTAAAATTCACCTATGATAATAAATGTTTAGAAAATAATAATTTATTAAGAAAAAATGTTTACCATGTAACTAAGCCTTTAAAATTGCCTAACAAAAATTATATTCTTTACATAGAAACCAATGCATGTCTGAGGACATCTTTAAACAACTATTAAGATACTACTACTGAGTAACATTAAACAACACGAATTGATTTAATTAACCTTAATCATACAAGAAATGACGCGTTATGTTCATACAATAAGTGGTATTAAATGGACCATGCCGTAAAATGCATTAATTGTTCAACTCTTATTTCCACCCAAAGCATGTTTCTAATATAAAAATCAAACTCATAGAAAAAAAGTAGTTATTTATCTCAAATACAATCTCTAAATTTTTAAAAAATTGAAAAAATATTGAGACTTTTCTCCCACGGAAAGAAAGAAAATTAAGGGATGATAAAAAAAAAGAAGGATTCACTTATTTACTTTATATCCTGATAAAATTAATTTTTACGAATTTTTATTTAAATATTCTGGAAAGCATTTGTTACATATTTTAAAATTTGATTTCCTTAATATTACAAAATTACTTTCTAAACAATATGTTTTTAAGTTTTTAGCCTTCATGAAACTGATCTATTACTAAGTTAATTTTCCCTGCAAAATTAATTTTGAAAAACTTTGATGTTGAGTCAAATCTAGTTACAACTTTATAAAATTATCTGATTTGTTGTCTCGATCTAATCTTCAAAATTATATCTGCTGTCTCTACAACTATTCATTTTAGGTTTAAATAATAGACTTGTTTGCATGACAGAAATCCTGCTTTGAGGTCTTCGAGTTCTCCTCGGAGGGGATCTTTGTTACAATTTTTTTTATCATTTTAATAATAATAATATCTTTATTATCTTACAAAAATACGATAGGTAAATACAAAATCGTTTATATTTTCACTATTTAATACTAATAAAACTATAATATTGTTCGCTTATTAAACTGTTATTTATAAAAATCATTAAATTATTTATATATATATATATATATATATAATATTTTATAATTACATAGCAATATAAAACTGTTTTTTCATTAAGTAACTATTTTTTTCACATACCCATTGAAAAATTAAAATTTATTTATTCACCCCATCAGTACCTTCCTTTCTAAATACAAAATCAAGTTCCATTCAAAACTACCTACCGCTGCTTCCACTCTGTTTTCACCATCGAAGATCTGGCTACCTTTAGCCTTTATTCTTCAACCCATTTATGATTTTTTTTCAGATGCTACTTCCCACATGATGAAGCACTGCGCGTCCCATGCCAGTCGATTGAATCATTGCGGCATTGGTTGATTTGATTTGGTTTACATGAAAGTTTGATCCTTTTCTTCTTTCCCTCAAAACCCACCAACCACTCTCCAACACGTTGCCACGTTGCTTTCTTTGGATTGGTGGGTTTGCCTTCACATTTCGGGTTTGTTTGTGGGTTATGGGGTTTTTGAGTGGCTTGTTGTAGACTACGTTGTATTATTGTTTTTGAAGATGAAGAGACTGAAAAATGAACTTTCCAGTTCAAGGAGGTTTAGGTTGTCTCATTTTTTGGTTGGTGTTGGGGTGTTATACTTGGTTTTTATATCGTGTAACTTTTCACAGTTTATGAAAGTGGTGTCATCGTTGAGTGGGGATGAGAGTCTCGATGGAGTTGGATTGGATAGGGTGGCTGCGATTGTGGACACTGATGATGCAGATTTGAGCAAACCTTTTGTTAGTTCTGTTTATAAAGATGCATTTCATTGGAGGTTAGTGGATGATAGGGACCAGGATGCTCCCTTGAGGCCGAAGGAGCAACCAACGAAGGAGGAAGATCATGACCTTGAATCTGTGAAGCATATTCCTCAGGGATATGGTAGGATTACCGGGGAAATCTTGCGGCGAAGCAACGGGACTGGTGAATTTTCTGTGCTTGAGAAAATGGCAGATGAGGCTTGGACATTGGGGTTAAAGGCTTGGAAAGAATTGGAGCAGGTTGATAACAATGAGGCTGAAGAAAGAATTGAAGAGAAGACCGAGTCGTGTCCTTCTTGGATATCAATGAGCAGGGAAGATTTGTTGAAGGGGGATGGCTTGATGTTTATTCCTTGTGGTCTTGCTGCTGGTTCTTCAATCACTGTGGTAGGGACACCCCATCACGCTCATAAGGAGTATGCTAATGTAAAAGCAAGGTCGAGGTCCACGAGGAAAGGGGATGGACTAGTACTGGTTTCGGTTTCACAGTTTGTGGTTGAATTACAAGGGCTAAAGTCAGTGGAAGGGGAAGATCCCCCCAAGATTCTTCACTTGAATCCCAGGTTAAGAGGGGATTGGAGCAAACGACCGGTTATTGAGCATAATACTTGTTATCGAATGCACTGGGGAACTTCTCAAAGATGCGATGGTTTGCCATCTGAGGACGCTGAAGAAATGCTGGGTATGATTTTATCATGTCTCATGTTCACTTTGAGCATGTTAAATAGGAAAAAAAGTGTTGCATTGTCGTGATGTAGAATGGGAATAAAACAGCAAAGTAAGTAGGTTTAGTAGTCTTCAAATTGATGGAATAAGAAGATGATGACAAATGTGCATGAAAATAAGGGTGCCTTGTTGCTTGAATAATTAGCCAAAGAACACTTATTGGCTGTTTGTTGCGTGCTATTAAAAGAAACACAGCAGAAATAATGCTTATACTTGAAAAGGAATTAACAACACTTGTTCTCGTCATAATTATATGTTATATACAGTAGTGCAAGTTTGGATTAGTTCTTTTGTGTTGTGAAACGTCTTTAATCAAAATGTTGCAGTGAGAGGTTTTGGCTGAAAAGATGTTAACATTTATCGAATCCTAACACAATTAGAATCATAATAGATGCTAGATTGTTGTTGCATGAGCATCTTTTATACATAAGGTTTCATTTGCAGATTTTGTTAACGTGGAATTTGAGGATGTTATGACTTTTGGCTATCAGGGTATATCCTTGATTCGGCAGCTATCTATGATCAGTCTGTAGAATCATTACGGTTAGGATTTCAATTGAGTTTGAGTTCCACATTAAATATGAATGAGTAAAGATGAATATTATATAAGAAAAAAAATTCACAAATTCATTGTCTTAAGGTTTTGGATTAAAATTGGTGTCTTGATCTCTTATAAAGTTTGCTCATAGCATGACTTTCAGTCTAAAATAATTATGATAGAGTTCCATAATCATTTTCTTTTCTGCATAATTTTTTATCTTCTGTGCGGGTGTTAATTTAATATGTAACTAATTTTTGTCGTGCGTGGCAGTTGATGGGTACAGACGATGTGAAAAGTGGATGCTTAATGACATTTTAGACTCGAAAGAGTCCAAGACAACGTCATGGTTCAAGCGATTTATAGGGCGTAAGCAGAAGCCAGAAGTGACCTGGCCATATCCGTTTATAGAGGGTAGAATGTTTGTCCTTACATTACGTGCTGGTGTTGATGGATACCACATCAATGTTGGGGGTCGCCATATGACTTCATTTCCATATCGGACAGTAAGTTAGTTAAGACACAACAGAAGTTTTCTTCTTATCCACTAAAGATCTTGACGGAGCGAAATTGTGTGATTAGCTTATTCATGACAATCATTATTCAAGGAGATGAGTTTCTTAATATTACTTTTATTTTACATATTGTAGTTGGTTGAAGGAGAGAATTATTGAGGGAAAGTGGTCCTAATGGATTGCACTTGATGATTGATCTTTTATTCATAGCCTGATTGCAATCAATCATTGGAGTAATTAAGGAAGTAATTAGGAGTTAACCAGAAACGATGTTACGGCCTAATTATTAGCAACTAACTTGTGGCCTTAAGTAACCAGCTAATTGAGATAATACAATATTCTAGCATAAATAGTAATAGTGATATTTAATATTCTAACAGAATTAAAAAAAAATATAAATTTCATAGTGGTGCCAAGGGACCAGATACTACTACTTGGATCTGGAGCCTACATGGTAACACTCGATAGAATTTTGGTCTATGGCGTACCTACGGCCACATTATAATTTATACTGATGGTGATGTCTCTCTTACATTTGTCTGAAGGCTACACTTGCATTAAACTTCTAGGATAATTGAAATTAATTTCTGAATTCTATAGTGCTCTGTGATTACAAATTAGGCCCAGCTGATTTTTCTTTCCACTTTATCATCAGGGTTTTGCACTTGAAGATGCTACAGGATTGGTGGTTAAAGGTGACGTTGATGTTCATTCAGTTTTTGCCACTTCTCTCCCAACTTCAGATCCAAGTTTCTCCCCTCAAAGAGTACTGGAATTGTCAGAGACCTGGAAAGCCAGTGCTCTACCTAAACATGCTGTTAGACTTTTCGTTGGAGTTCTTTCTGCATCAAATCACTTTGCAGAACGTATGGCAGTTCGAAAAACATGGATGCAAGCTGCTACAATCAAGTCTTCGGATGTGGTAGTACGATTCTTTGTTGCATTGGTAAGGCTGCTGCCTTTTTTTTTTTTCGGCATGAGCATGGAGAAATGCGTGATACCATGTTGCAAATTGGATTCTATAGTTCTATCATTTTATTTAGGGTTTCATTATCACAATAAGGTTATTGATGATTTGGGACAATTTATTGTTACCTGGGTATTTTATTCTATTTTGAAGTATTTTATGCCTGCTTAGAATAGAGTTAACTACTTACTTTACTAAGATATTTGGTTTTGTTTGGTTTATAAAATATAAATTTACCTTCAATGTAATATTTGAGACACTTATGATTATTATGGGATTAGATTTCTTTCAATCAGAGAGACGGTGAGTTCTGGTATTTGAGTTGGAGGAACACTTACAAGATGAGTATTTTTTCGGTTTGTTTATTAGGAGAATACCCTATCTAGAGATCACAATTGGATTGTGCTACATCATACCAAGAATGTTGTTGAGCACTTGAACTGCTATAAGAATTTCATGTAGAGAAAAACAACCTTCCGGGATCATTTTGTGGAAATTATGGGTAGAATTTTTGTTTGACCTTTAAGTGGGCCTATTGTGACTTCCAATTTGATGGCCAAAAAGCTTTGGCAAATAGAATTTGGAGTCTTTAGTTATTTTAATTGGAAGCTTCTTAATGTCAAGAGCTAGGATCTGATCCATTCACCTGGGAACTTAATATAAAATAAACAGAAAAGTCAGTGACATAGAAAGAAGGGATCTTCAGCTTTTTATAAAATTCTCAGTTAACAAAGGTCAGCCATGATCTATTGGTTGTCTGGCTTTAATTTTTGTAATCTTTGTTGAAATAAATTGAGATATGATAGCCATACCTGACTTGTAGGCTGCTGAAATTGATTTTATCAAGTAAAAGAGAAGATGAAAAATGCTCTAGGATCAGTTTCCTAAGGCATTGCATACATTTAGCTTCATAGAACATATACTCAATTTATGGTCCACATCGGCAATGGAGCCCACCGAGTTCAGTGTATCACTAGGCATCTAAAGCTAGTTATCACCTTAGCTATATTGTGCTCCGCGAACCTCTTAAAGATTTCAAGTTCACGGCAAGTTCGATTTTCCAATCTTCATCTTTTCGTATAGCGGATATAAATAGTTTATATTTGTATGAGATTGGTGTTTTGGTTGGATTATACTTTAGTAACTACATTGGTTGGTTTATGTGAACTATTATTGTTTGTGCAAATCACTTATTTTATATTTGTAATCCACCTCTGTATTGGTTATTTATAATATAATTATTAATATAATGCAAAACCTGAAGAGAAAATATAATAATGTAAACAAATGTAGTTATATCAGAGTTTCTATGGAATATAATGCAATTTATAAACAAATGTTTTCCAATTTAACCAGTTATGTTATTGTTTGGAATTCAAGGGCTTTCTATGTAATGTTTTTTTATTTTCACTATTATTCTTCTTATTGATATGATATAGCTGATTTGTCTGTGTTTTGTTACCTGTTATAATTTCTAAACATCAACATGAAGAATCAAAGGAAGGAAGTAAATACGGTGCTGAGGAAGGAAGCTGCTTACTTCGGCGACATTGTCATTTTGCCCTTTATGGACCGCTACGACCTTGTTGTGCTTAAAACCATTGCTGTCTGTGAGTTTGGGGTGAGTTCATTTCTAAATCTTTAGTTAGCTTTGGTGCTTTTCTTTTATTATTTACAGATATTGGGGTAAGTGAAGCTAATATCTGTCAGCTCCCTAAAATCTGCAACTTACCACTCATTTTTCTGTTGTCTCCGGTTTTTTATAAGCCAATTTTCTTTCATGCAGATTCAGAATGTGAGTGCTGCATATATAATGAAAGTAGATGATGACACTTTCATTAGGGTGGACACTATCTTAAAAGAAATCGAAGCTGTAACCCGGAATAAGCCTCTTTATATGGGCAATCTCAATCTCCTGCATCGCCCTATGAGAAACGGCAAATGGGCTGTTACATATGAGGTATTATAGTTGTCACATTTAGTTAAACTTGTTGGTAACATGCAAGTGCGTACATTTCTGTTTGATTATTGAACCGATAGTGTTCCAGCGCTTAGTGAAGCTTATCGATAGGGATTATGTATTTAGTTATAACCCTTATAGGCACGTGAAACTTGTTTTTGCCCAAAATAAGGTTGTGCTTCTGCATTGATACCTACGTATCAGTACCACCAACTCTATGAGACAGACTATGGAACCATAGGTGGAGTAATTGATACCTCTTTACCAGCTCTATTTATTAAATCTTAAACTTGCAACTAGCACAAGGATGTATCTATGACTATTTTTTAACTGGAATTCAGGGCCCTGCCTAATACTGTTAGACTGCTACTTTCGACCCATGTGTTTCTTTTTGTGTAGTTAATATACTAATGTGAGAAATGTTGCTAGGAGTAATATAATAGAATGCATGAATGTTCCTGAGAAATTATTACTTAGTTCGAGCTTACTATGGTTCTGGCCTATCTCTAAGCGACATGTATTCATTTTTTTTCCAATTTATGCTAAAAACAATAAGTAATAACACCTCTTATCTTGCTGAATATATTAATTGACACAGGAGTGGCCTGAAGAAGTATATCCTCCTTATGCAAATGGCCCTGCATACGTACTTTCCAGAGACATTGTTACTTTCATCATATCTCAACACAAGGAAAGGAGGCTGCGGGTTTGTTACCAAAAACTTTATCCCTTGATTTTTCATCCTAACCTCTTCCAGTTCCACTCTGCTATCAGTACACACTATTGATTGATGAAACATTTTGATTGTGGTGGCAGCTCTTTAAGATGGAGGACGTAAGCATGGGAATGTGGGTTGGGAGATTCAACAATACGGTGGCCGCGGTTCAGTATTCCCACAACTGGAAGTTTTGTCAATATGGATGCATGGAAGGCTACTTCACTGCACATTATCAATCACCAAGGCAAATGCTCTGTCTATGGGGCAACTTGTCAAGAGGTCGTGCAAGATGCTGCAACTTCAGATGATTTCCCCTTGTATATTTCAAACTCTTGTACCTATTCGACAAAGTTGTTACACATTCATTTCGAAAGAAAATAGAATTTAGTATCTTCTTCATTCTATTGCCATTTCTTCTTCTTGCTGTAAATATATTTGGCCCACCTCGACAAAAAGTCAACAAAAAACTAGTGATTTCTTTACTCATCGAAGGGTATTTCTTCTTCCAATTCATTAATTTCTTGGGTCGCCTCTCAATTATTTTAAAATGAACTTTCCGAAATATAAAATATACATTCTGAAAAATTCATTCGAATCATTCCGCATCAAAGAGATCATTGCAAGGAGAAAAAAATATTAAAGAAAATACTTTGTGATCATTGTTGATGCACATTCATACTTTACTATATTCTTAAAACGTGAAATGAAAGCTAGTTGAAAGCAGGGATATTCAGCACCCTTGTCTGATATGTAGACTTCAACAGCAAAATTTGAGCCTATTGGATAATTTTTTTATAGCAATTTGTGCTGGTAGCTGTGAACACCTTCAAAGAAAGGAAATAAAAAGCACATAGCTGAATGGCCTGAAAATTGGTCTATCATGATTGATAACAATGGGCCCACTAAAGTAGATAAAAGAGAAGAGGGGTATGCCAGGTTTAATTTATTTCTTCTTTATCCTTTCATTCGTGTCCACCGCGTGTTTCGGTTTCAAAAACTCAACGTGCATGGTCCCTCAAATCTCACCCTACCACACTCCCTCTCTTTCTCGTCTCTCTCGTTAGGTAGCACGTGCCATGGCCCACCTCACGTGTTATTATCTCACCCAACCAAATATAATTACATAACTAAATCCACAGACATGTCATCACAAATCTTAAGATTTACAAAAAAACAAAATACAGAATTACTTCCGAATTATCAATTAATAAAATCTTTTAAATCAACAAAACTCTAATTCAAGATCTAAGAAAATACGAGTCTAACTTTTGTTGATGTGTGGAAGCAAATAGGACAGCCAAAAAGGAAAAGAATTTTGATTTTGGTGGAAAGAAAATTTGGTTTGAATGGTCTTAAAGTTAGGTATGTGTAGCATAATAGCATTTGCTTAGCTTCCTTCTTATCTATCCAATATGTGGATCCCACTTTCTCTTACCCTGTCCCTCTGTCGGCAACACCTCCATGTGCCACCTGTCCCTTGTGCCACCGACACGTGTCAGCTGGATACGTTGTTTCCTCACTGTTAGGGTAAAAGGCTACCACGTCGACAATGTGTGTGAGAGTGAGAGAGAGCCAACTAACAATTCGTCAATTTGGATTGTACTCCCCAGTGGTACAAATGTGGAACTACTATATTACCAGTTAACTGATTTTATCCATATTCATTGCAATTACCACAATGCCCTTGCTTTGATCCCTCTCTCTGTCTTTACTGACAACTACAAAAGAAATATCATGCACGTTATGACCCAAATCTCTTGTCCCTTTCTTTTTTTTCCTTTTCAATCAAACTCAAGTTATATATGTATTATGTAATGTAATATAATGCATACTATAGGGGTAATGATGACACAACTATGCTATTATTGTAATTATATTTATACTAATTTATATATGCCTCACACTTTCAACCCTTTTTCTAATAAAAAATCTCCTACATGTTTTTCATAAAACTACTTGGACATTTTCAGTAGTTTGTTTTATTTTCAAACATATTTGACTAATGGTAATGAGTTACTTATTCTTTAGACAATATAATATGCACTAAGCACGTGAAAAATAAAATTCTCCATGTATGACGTCTGTGTTTACTTTCGGCACTGTTACTGAAAAAAAAGTTACAGTATAAATGAAGTGTAGCAAAAGTCATTGTTTCACTTTGTATATATAAACTTAAAATATTGGACGATATTTCCGAAACAAAGAAATGCTTTTTGATGGCCTACACCACCTGGAGTGATCCTTGCTTTGCAACTCTTAAGGTGAATTGTGTTGGAGCTATTCAGTGGCCAGAAAGAGTTGGTAATGCATTTTTGTAGTTTTTTCTTTACTCTGAAAACGGAACATGAATGGTTGAAACATTGGAAGGTATAAGCCTGTTAAAGATTCTCAGAAGGCAAAGAATCAACAAGATGAATGGACGGATTTTAGATCTTTGTCAAATGAATAGTTTATTAAATATGTGCATGCTGAATTAAATAATCCATGCTACATAATAAATATTTATTTTGAATGAAAATCTACTTTAGTGTTCCTTTATCGACACATAACAGACAGATAGAAAGAGAGAAATATAAATATCTTTTGGCTGGCTTCTGAATCCCATGGACAACACGTGAATAGGTTCCGGTTTTTTCTCCTCTTCTCTTCTGTAAACTTTAATCAAATTTGAGTGGTTTCAGATTTACTTCTTAGAATTCATCATTCAGAAGCAGAAAACAAATCCAACATCTAACTAGATCAACACAGTCTCACAATTCATGCAAAACAACAGTAGATAAAATTTACAGGGAGATATAGTTCTAGGATAAGTTGAAAAAGGGTATCTACTTGTGATAAATCTGGAAGGAAAGAGACATGAGATCCAAATTATTGAGGGGTAATATTGGCATTGAGGGGCATCTGTGTCATACTCAAACAGGGACATGAGAAAGTTTTGTCCTTTTCAACAGCTCTTCTGCATCCCTGTTTTGCACTATTTCCGCGCTCGCACACACTCATCCCACTCTTAATTTCCACGCCAACGCATTCTTCGAACTCAATATAAGATAAAAGCTTCGTTACATTACATTAATTGAGCACAAGCAATCCAAAACGTAAGGTGCCCCACAACACAACTACCACCTTTGCTCAAAATATCTCTTTCTCTTTTATATTCATTTTCCTTTCATCTTCTTCCTTCACGTCGTTTCCGTTTTCTATTGTACCTACATTAAACAACACCCTTTTATTATCATGCTTCGTAACCGTCTGCAACGGTTGGCTTGAGTGAAGCAAGTGGTAACGGTTACCGGGCATTCATTGATGTGGATCAAGTGAGGGACTTTGTGTTGCGTTGTGGAGAGAATTGAGAGGCCCAGATGGATTTCGCTTCGTTTTTGACGTCCCTGGGGACTTCCTTTGTGATATTTTTGGTTTTGATGATCGTGTTTGCGTTTCTATCGAGTAAGCCTGGGAACAATGTGGTGTACTACCCCAACAGGATCCTCAAGGGGTTGGATCCATTGGAAGGAGGGTCCAAGAGCCGCAACCCTTTCTCTTGGATCAAGGAGGCCGTGTCTTCTTCAGAACGTGATGTTGTTACCATGTCTGGGGTCGACACTGCCGTCTACTTTGTCTTTCTCACCACTGGTTTGTTCCTTTTCCCTTTTTTCTGTGTATATATCTGCCTGCTGCATAACTTCCTCTTTGTTCAGCTCCTAGGATAAAACTTGGATATGGTTTTATAGGTGGTTTTTGGTCTTGTTCTCCAATAAAAATTGGAGTTTTATCTAAATGAAACTTCAATTTTGATTCAAGAATAATACCAAAAGCACATGAGGAACTACATCCTGAGTTATGTTCAATGAGAACATAGAAGAATCTTTTTAAGATTGTCTGGTCCGTTGAGAAAATTTTCACTGACAATTACAATAATACTACCTTTTTTTTTTTTTTTTTTTTTTTTTCTGTTTTTGATAATTTGAACAGGAAACAACAGCATTTCATTGTATTCACTTTAGCCTTTAAGAGCTGAAGCAGGATTCTTTAGAAATATTAGTTCTCAGGAATGAGATTTTGATAAAATTTGGGGAACTGATTTAAGTAATACTTGAAATCTCAAGCTTTGGTCTTTATCTCATGTTCGTATGAATGTGAAGGACAAATTCCTGGTTCTATTTGCCGTACTATTATTATACAAAACTGGGAAAGAAATTTTGAATTACACTAAGAAAGTCACATGTTATTAAAGTTTGCTTTGTTGTGATTGTTGAGTTGTGATTTTAAGGCACATAAGGTTATTTTCTAGCAACTGTGCTCATCTTTTTTCTGCTATTGATTCAGCATAGTACATCTTTAAATGTTTACGACAGTCACATTCTTGCTTGTGTGAGCAAAATGCTACACTATATGCATCGCTTATCTGAGACCTATGTGTGGCTTGTAGACTATGGCATTGCGTTTTCATCCTCAAAATATGTTTTCACATCACATGACACAGAAAGAGAAGACAAGTCTTTTCCACTATAATATTTTTTTTCCCCAATAAATACGTTTGTCTGGTGGCAAACTTTCATATTTTGCAATGTTATGTATAACATGCTTATAGGATGACTAATGAATCCAGCATAAAGTTTTTAATTATTATTATTATTATTGTTCTGTGCTAGTGTTGGGTATCCTAGTTTTATCTGGAATTATTCTGCTACCGGTTCTTCTGCCTCTTTCTGCTACTGACAATGCTATGAAGAGACAAGATGCAAAGGCTCAAACAACTAGCAAAGGAACTTTCAATGAACTTGACAAGTTATCAATGGCTAACATCACGGTAATATCAGTGTTTTTTTCCAATAATATTATAGTGAATCTTCCTTTTATTCAACTAATTAGCTGTGTGTGTGGGAAGTAACGACCAATATTTTTCCCGAGTTAAAGAGCCAATGAGTTTCTTTAATACCTACGAATGATAATCATGCCAGAGACTGAATAACTTCTTGTCAGTGCAGGCAAAGAGTCCGAGGCTGTGGGGATTTTTAATTGCCTGTTATTGGGTTTCAATTGTTTCATTTGTTCTCCTGTGGAGAGCTTACAAACATGTCTCATGGCTGCGAGCCGAAGCTCTGAAGTCTCCTGAAGTGAGGCCTCAACAGTTTGCTATAGTTGTGAGAGACATACCTCATGCTGCTCAAGGTCAGACTAAGAAGGAACAGGTTGACGCTTATTTTAAAGCCATCTATCCAGAGGCATTTTACAGATCTATGATCGTAACAGACAACAAAGTGGTAAGGTGTTCGTGCGATTGCTTTTTTCGTACCCTCTAGATTAACTATACTATTTCTGACTCCATAACAAAATTTTGAAAGATGATGCATGTAACATCCGTTTAATGTGGCCATACATCATGGAGATGAAAGAAAATGAGGAGAATTCTATATAAGTAACCAATTATATCGATTAATTCTAAATAGCCTGTGATAACATTCTTTCCTAGTTTTTCCTCACTGAATATTGTACTATCTAATTTAATTGCCAACAGGTGAACAAGACTTGGGAGACCTTAGAAGGGTATAAGAAGAAGCTTGCCCGTGCTGAAGCAATATATGAAGGGTCTAAAACAACTGACAAACCAGAAGGAACAAGACCTACTAACAAGACTGGCTTCCTTGGACTAGTTGGTAAAAAGGTGGATAGCATAGATTATTACAATGAACAGATCAATGAACTTGTTACCAAATTGGAATCTGAGCAAAAGGTCACCCTTAGAGAGAAGCAGCAAGACGCTGCTCTGGTGTTTTTCTCAAGTAGGGTGGTTGCAGCGTCTGCAGCTCAGAGTTTGCATGCACAAATGGTTGACACTTGGTCAGTCTTTGATGCTCCTGAACCCGTTCAACTAATATGGCCCAATTTGAAAATCAAGTATTTTGAGAGAGAGCTGAGGCAGTACTTGGTGTATGTCATTGTGGCACTGACTATATTCTTCTACATGATCCCAATTACATTTGTATCTGCATTTACTACTTTGGATAATTTGGTGAAATATCTTCCATTTATAAAACCAATAGTTCGTATAGAGGCTTTGAGAACAGTTTTGGAAGCTTACCTCCCTCAACTTGCCCTGATTATTTTCTTGGCATTGTTGCCCAAGTTGCTTCTGTTCTTGTCTAAATTTGAAGGCATTCCAACCGAAAGTCATGCAGTTAGAGCTGCATCTGGAAAATATTTTTATTTCATCGTGCTGAACGTTTTCATTGGAGTTACTATAGGTGGAACCCTGTTCAAAGCATTCCATAGAATTCAGGAGAACCCCAACATAAATGAAATTGCATCCTTGCTAGCTGAAAGCCTCCCGGGCAATGCTACTTTTTTCTTGACCTATGTCGCCCTTAAGTAAGATGTCTTCCTAACTTTATTTTATTTACTTTATTTATCTGTGCTGATACTTCATTTTGTTTATGTATAAGTAAAAGGAAATGCAGAAGGCTTAAAGTTTTAGAAAATGTTGTTCCTTATTATATATTGTTATCATCTTTTCCTACACTCTTTAGAAGTAGAAGTTACTGTGTTTTTAAAAAGCGTGATATTTTCTCACATGATTTGCGTTGAAGTTGAAAATTTGGACTATTCCTACTAGATTAGACATAAGTAGAAAAGGCTTCACCTTTTTTTTTTTAATTTAAAATACTTGACATAGATTAATTGATTTTTTCTGTGTTAGATTTTTCGTTGGCTATGGCCTTGAACTGTCCCGACTAGTTCCTCTTATTATATACCATTTGAAGAGAAAGTATCTTTGCAAGACCGAAGCTGAGTTGAAAGAGGCTTGGAATCCTGGAGATCTTGGTTATGCAACTAGAGTTCCTGCTGACATGCTGATTGTCACAATCGTCTTCTGTTATTCTGTTATTGCTCCTGTGATAATCCCATTTGGTGTTCTATATTTTGGCCTAGGATGGCTTATACTGCGAAACCAGGTGAAGTTCTTGGAATTTTGTTTAACGAACCCAGTTTAATGTTTTTTATGGCTAACCTTTCCTTTCCATTCCTTATGTTTAACTAAGTCTCTTTTGTGTATACTTATTAATCAACAGGCACTCAAAGTGTACGTACCAACATATGAAAGTTATGGAAGAATGTGGCCTCACATACACAACCGTGTACTAGCATCTCTGATATTATACCAAATTACCATGTTTGGGTACTTTGGGGCGCAGAAATTCTACTATACACCACTTGTGCTTCCTCTTCCCTTTTTGTCATTGCTCTTTGGTTTTGTCTGTGCAAAGAAATTCTACCCGGCCTTCGAACATCCAGCACTTGAGGTTGCAGCTAATCCACTCAAGGAACCTCCCAACATGGAATTGATTTTCAGATCTTTCATTCCTCCAAGCTTGAGTTCTGAGAAGATAGATGATGATCGGTTTGAAGATGCATTGTCTTCAGTTTCGAGAACAACACCTGTTTGATGTAATTATCTGAATTTCAACTGCTTTTACGTGTTAGTTGTAGTCTTGTAGGGATACCTTTAGATGTTTTATTCATTGTTCATAATACGTCTTAGGAACCAGGATGTTGAGTGTTAACTGTTGTGAATGTGATTGTGTAAGAAATCGTTGGATGGTGTGATAATACTTCCACGTAGTGTTTATGTGATGTTTGTTCGACTTGTAATACTTGCGGATCAGTGTTATGGTGTTCAGTATGCAATTCATAGTTCTTTTTTATCCGTACCAAGTGAGAATTGATATCACCTTTCACTTCGAGTTAAACTCACACAATGTTAAATATTGTATTTAAAAGAAGCTTGTGGTAATAGGATGTATAGGGTCTTTCTGAGGGGATAAAAACAGGAGATTCCACACCAATAAACCAAACTCATATGAAGGATTATAGGATTATTTTCAACCTTAAATTCTCAAGGAAATGAGTTTGTACTTAATTTCTTTATTTCTACACTTACACTTGGATTTCTAATAGGTGGGTCCACGATTATTTGGTTTGGGTTAAATTCATGTGGACCTGCATCTGTACAGGCAGTTACACTGCTATAAATAAGGAAACGGTTTGGTAGGAGTATAGTTTGTAATTAATAAGTGGAAAAGACAATTGAGGGAGCTACTACAATGAATAAGGATGTGTGTAGTTAAGAGTTTCGACAAATTACATTCAATCTGAGAATTACAAAAAATCACTCGATAGTGTACCTTTATGTTTTTTTTTTTTTTTTACCCTACACTAACGTCTCTTAATTTATACAAGAAAATAATGTCATATATCCTTCTCGTTAATACAGACCTTACTGATTTTTTTATGCAATTATATAAATTCAAGAAGATGAAACTAATATAGAAAACTAGAGAGATAATGAATGTAATTTGCCCATTCATGTTAAAGAATGAAAACATTTGTTGCACAGGATATAATATGTATAAGTGTTGGTTTCTGCTTAAGGTAAAAGGAAAACAATTAAGCAGCGAAACAATATAAAATATTTTGAATTGCAGAAACATGCAATTTGACATCAATTGGTAACCCACTTTACCATAATGCTGTCAAGGTAAGTCAGTTTTCTTTTCACCCTTTCCTTTGTGGTTAGGTAAATTCTTCTTGTATTTATTCTTTTTCCATGTTCTAGCTTATTGGCCCTTGGCTAATAGAACATCTTTAAAAGCATATAAGTGTTTCGTGCTCTTGCGCATGCAAGGGACTCGAGAGCCTTTATGTTCTTCAAAGTGGATATAGATGTCTCGTCCTTCTGACACTGTTACAAGAATTCTTTTCCAGCAAGTCTTGAATAAAAAGAAGTTAGTCTTGAGTAATCTTATTTATTAGCAACGCCCTCCAATATGTCTGTGTACCCTTCAACTGTTGCAGCTTTTTTTCATCCTTTGATACTCAAATTCCCTAATAAAGTTTATCCCTAGCATGTCTTCAATTCTTTCATTTCCTACATACTCTTCCTTCACATATTCTAAAAATTTTCATGTTAATTTTAAACCTATTATACTACCAGTGAAGATTACTATTGAAACCAACTACAAATAATTTGCTCCACCTAAAAGTGAAGGTGCTACTTGTGGGAAATTTGATTCAGTGTTAATTTTTCACAGATTCCTCAAAAAGAGAGCTTCAATATCATTTATTGAATTTTGTGTAAAGATAAAAGAAAAACAAGAGCAAGGAAACAATATAAAATATATTGAATTGCATATGCGTACCACTCTTATTGAATCCAACTTATATTTAACATACACTAACATAACTGATTAAAAATCTTGCCCCATGATTTTAGGAACTGGTACTAATTATTAAATAATAAATATGAAACTAACTAATCCACTACCAATTAGAAATAAAATAACATATATTCTTATCAATTTAATAATTCACTTATTCAAAATAAAAATTAAAACTGCTTTACAATATCTAAGGCACGTTTCCAACATAAAGTTATAGGAAGCCACACTACATACATAACTTAATGCCAAAAGATAAACATTGCAAAACACAATTGCAGCAGAAAATATGATCACCATCGTTACACACGCGGAATAATTCTGTTTTATTCAGAACACAGAAAATCAATGTAATTTCCACCCTTATGCCAGCAAGACCAGTAGGGATGCTCCAAACCATGGGGAATTAGGACTAAAAGAATAATATCCGTAACTAATACAAACAGATGCTAGCAACTGCAAAACTTTTAGCCAACATCTATCTCAGATTAATTCTTGGAGAAAACAAATGATGAACTAAGGGCAAGAAGCCAACAACAAAGAAAAATCAGCTGAATATTGGGTAGCTTTGGTTTTTTGCACAATACCATAAGATACTCATCCACTCCGGCAAATTATCCATCCACAAGCAACTTCTGCATGTCACAAAGACATCAGGTGGAAATTGCATACCAGTATTCACAATGCTGTGTCCATTCAGCATGCTCAGAGGCAACATTGTATCATAAAAGAAGTTTGCGCCACCTTATCATCAATATCAGTGTTCATAGAACTAACAACTAGTCAAGTGCCCCCTCCATTGACATTGCAAGTTAAATTAGTCCAAAAGAAGTTGAGAGCAATTCTCCATGCAAATGCAACTATTTATCTACATCAGCACTCATTCAAGAGAATCAGTTGTCTTGTAAGAGCAGGAGATTAACCAAGCTACGCTCCAACAAAAGCAGCGTTATATGCATCTTATGCTACTTCAAGCAAATGCATTAGCACAAAACCTACTCCCGGCACGAAAAATGCAACTCGTCCAACAAACTCTTGTACATCTTCTCACCCATGGAAGCATCCCTCTTCTTGCATTCATCAAGCAGTTCAAAAGCATCATCGACCTTTCCCTCCCGACACAACCCTTCCAAAACAGTCTTGTAAGTGAGATGATCAGGGGACCTAGACTGTCCCAACATATCAAACAGAACCTCAATGGCATCCTCAAACCTGCGCTCCATCGCAAGACTACACACAATTATCACATAAGTACTAGTACTAGGCACAAGACCCTTCCCTCTCATCTCCCTATAAAACCCCAACCCCTGAGTCACCCTCCCTTTCTCACACAACCCCTTGGCAATGTAGCCATAACTATAAGCATTAGGCTCACAGCCATACAACCCCATTTCGCGAAAAACCCGAACCGCCTCATCCACCTCCAAGCACTTGGCATAAGCCTTAATGATCATGTTCAATACAAAGGTATCAGGAATAACACCAGAAGCCTTCATTTGTTTAGTCAAAGACCTAACTGCGTGCAGATACACATAACAAACATGCAACTTATTGAACCTCCGAAGCAGCGAATTGAACAAAAGGGAATAGGTTTCGAGGTCAGGTTTACAATCGTTGGAATTAAGCATCTTCTTGTAGACATCGAAGGCGCGGTTGAAGAGGAATTTGCGACCGCAGCAGAATCGGATGATGGAGTTGTAGAGAGGGACGGAGACGTCGTGGCAGGCGCCGGCAATGACCTCCTCTATTAGGGTTTCGGCGTGGCTGTAGCGGCGGCCGGCGATGAGGTGTTTGATGATGAGGAGGTAGGTGTGGCTGGTGTGCTTGTAGTTGCGCTGCTGCGCGGTCCAGCGGAAGATATCGAGGGCAAGGTCCGGGTCTGATTGGGCCTGCAGGGCCTGGGCCACGTCGGAGGGGGTGAAGCCCGGTTTCAGGGCCTGGACCCACGTCTCGAATTGTTTCTCCGACGGGGTTCTCGATGGCTGCGTGGAGGATGGGCGCGCGTGGAGTAGGAGGCGCGTGAGGGGAAGAGAGGTTCGTGGGCGCGTGAAGGAGCTGAGGGAATAAGCGGTGACGGAGCGGAGGGTGAAGAGGCGTTTGGGGATGACGATTGCCATTTCCTCAGAAAGAAGGAATGGGAATCGTTGGGAGTGAATGAGAAGCTCGTTCATTTGTTGCCATCTTCATAATTCAAATAAACCCTAAATTTTAGGGTTTTTATAATTTAAATGTAACAAATCAATTTGAGTTATTCTACACTCCATCAGTAGCATATTTCGAAATGTATCTTTCGTGAATTAATAGAAAATAAAATTAATTACATATTTTTCTCTTTATTATCATTATTTCACTGCTTTATTATTTAATATATATATATATATATATATATATATATTAAAAATAATAATTTTAATTTAGGGTAGACCAGAGGAACCACGTTGTTTGGGCTGAATATGAAATGAGTGTGCGGAACCCAACCCATTTACAGCTTTAAAAAATAGAATTTTAAAGTTATATAATGGAACTTTTTGTAAGAATAATATAGAGGGTAGTGTAAGCAAAGATTATATTGAAGAAATGTTAAAAAAGTTCAAAAATTTAAACTGACCTAAGAAAGTAGTGTGTGGGAAGGGAAGAAGGGGGAAGAGTGTGGGATTTGAAGCGTTGTTGTTGGTGGAGAGAAGAAAAGAGCAGAAAAGAAAAGGTTGTTGTCTGCGAATGATGTCTGGGAGCAGAGGAAGGTTGGAGTTGGTGGTGAAGAACAGGTTGATGAGTTTCATGATCTGGCAATCCATTTCATCGTCTCTTGTCTTCCTCTGTTTTCTCTGTCTCCCCTTCTCTTCACCTCACTACCCTCTCTTCTCCTTCCTCCTCTACCTCTTCTCTCAACTCCTCTTCTCCCCCACCTTCTCCCTCCTCTCCTCCCCCCACCCCCGCCCCCGCCTCCCCCTCTCCCTCCTCTTCGCCACCGCCGCCTCCTTCTCCGCCGCCCTCTCCCTCCCCGCCGCCGCCCACCCCTCCTCCCCCCTCCCCCGATTAGCCCTCCGGGGCTTCCTCCTCGGCTCCCTCTTCGCATCGCATTACCTTTTCCAGCGCCGATGGCTCCTCCACTTCCCCATCATCCAGGTCTCTCACTCTCTCCCATGTTGTTAATAAATTCATAATCTTTATGCGCACTCATTTCTTGCTTCTTTGCGGGACCAGCGTCCTCCCTTTTTCAGCTTCAAGATGGGTGTTCCTTCCGCTGCTCGACAAGCCTTCAAGCTTTCCGTTCTTGCTTTCGTTATCTCCGGTGTTTTGTTGGAGCTTCTCCCGCATCCGTTTAAGTACGCCTTCGCCACCACAAGATTCTTCGTGGAGCAGTTAACCACTTTTGCTGCCACTTTTGCTATCTTCTTCTCTTGGGAGTTGACTCATCATTTGCATTGGGTTGGTTTTTCTCAAACTAATGATCCCTACTTGTTTGTTGATATGCCTAGAAGAAAGTGATCCCGGTGCTAATGCACTTTTTCCTTTTTAGGTTTTATTTGTATGTTTCCCATGTTGTCGAACTTGTTCAACCTTGTTTCGTTGATCTGCTGATGAGATCTTTTGGAATTTGGGATCTCTATCGTGTACATTGGATTTGTTTCTGTGTGTACAGGTTACCTTGATATGTATAATGTCCAGGATTGTGTTAAAGCAACTTAGAGTATAGTTTTCTCTTAACTAACCGTAATAAAACCCTGTATTACGTCACCTGTATACCAGTTAGAGACATGTGCAACAAGTTGAGATTTTGAATTGGATGAGGTGTTTTGCAAGCATTATATTCCCTGGCCTTTTGAAAGGCAGCACTGTTACTGAATGCTGAAGTTTCTGTTTTGGTTTATGCTACATAGGTTTTGCATACTAAGAGGTCCATATTTGCACCTCCAAAAGGATCAGCGGCAGCAGAAACAAATCCAAGTGAGCATCTCCTTTCAGCTTTGGAGGAGACTACTCCCACATCTCTTCTAAGGTATCTTGCACATCTTGACCTGTGTATGGTTTGCGAGAACAATGTTGACACTTGGAGGCGTGCGGGGTTTTTTGAAGAAACCAGTGAAACTTACAAAAGAGTTGTTGCTGTGTGCTTGAAGCCGTTGGAAGATCTCGCAACTAAATTAGGTGAAGGCTCAGGAAATTCTGTTGACAAAGCTACTCAATTATCCAATCAGCTGTTGTCCCCAACGGATGCACGGTTCGATTTGAAGAACGTGGAAGAATTGTACAACTTCCAGGTACGTGTATAACTTCATTATTTGTATAGTTTATGTGAAGCTAAAATCCAACTCTTTTTTTTCCTCCGTATAACTGGATAGCTTTGGGCATTTGTGTTCACGCTGAATATTGAACTTCACTAGAAGGTTTTTCATGGCTTAGCATTAGCATTTCTACAATGTCTCTCAGGCCTCTCTTTTTGATGTTCATATTTTTCTGTGGTATGGACTATGTTTGGTAAAAAAAAATTAGGTTGTGGAGCCAAAATAAGCAATTTTGCAAGGAAAATCATGATTTTTGAAAGAAAAATCATGATTTTAAAGAGTCTAAACTCTAGAAGTTTTTCTTAAGGTGTAACATTGATTATCAAACACCCGGAAGTTTCATCTTCTTGTTTTAAACACAAACTGCTGCCTTAAAAATGGACTGTGCACATTAAACGAGGTCCTTATATTGAGGGAAAACTGAAAATGTCTATTGTGTCTATATGATACACTAACCTAATACTCCTATTTTCAATAATATTTTAGGCCTATTACTATTGTATGATGGCTAGTACGAGCCCATCCCAGTTGCCGTTTTAACATGATGATAATTATAATACCCTAATATTATATTGATTTTCAGTATTTGAGATGTATTAAATGTGAAATTGCTCCCACAACCAATAATTGTGTGGCTGATATTTAAGCCATCCCTCTTCATATGTAAGGAGAAAATAAATTCACGGGAGTTATTTTTAACACTTTATACATGTAAACCAATTATACATGTGCTCTAGTGGATGGACTTACAGAGGGGAAAACCAACTCATGATTCCTCTGGGCTCCAAAATATTTATGTTGGTCATTGACATGAATTGCAACCCTGCAAAATTAATCAATTAATAACCAATGGTTCAAATGGTCACTTGTTTAACTTTTCTGTGACAAGAAGCCTTCTAGTTGTGGGGCAACAAAGCGGCACTCCCAGCCTTCTATCCAGAATTTTTGGATAACATATTAAAAAACATTTGTTGCTTAAATGCAGCTATATTCATGGTGTTCAAGGAGTGTTGCCTCACTGACTGCCCGCTCACGTAAAGAGGACAAGTTTGGGGTCGCTCAGCTTTCCGGTAGTAATGCTGCCGTGGTTTCAACACTTCTATCCTGCCTTCTTGCTGTTGAAAATTTCATGGGAAAAAAAACAAACCTGCAATCTCCAAATCAGTTATTGGGACCTGCTGGTATCAAATGGGCAACTGTGAATAGTGGAAGGGTAGATGTTGCAGCTGGTAAAAGAAGAAGTGGCCCAGTAAATTCAAAAGCGTATGCTATTGCTGACGTTCTCAAGACTTCAATCTACCACATAGTCTCTGCATTCCATGATGAAATGTTAGCTGGTGCTAAAGCAAATCTTCTGGAGAAGGACTGGATCACAACTGGGAAGCCACTTTTTGGTACTCGGGAGATGCTAATACAAAAATTACGTATTTTTCTTGATTTTCGAGCTACCTAACTGCCGCATTATAGCGTGTTTTGAATACTACTGTCCTTATTACACATGCTTGTAAGACATTATACGCCCAGTATGTTGACGAGTGAGGAGATGTAGAATGAATGGAAGGAAAAGGTTCAGTTTTGCTGTCAGAAATTTGAGATGAACGATATTAATCTCTTGATATTTTGTTGAAGATACTGGCATTGGCTGGTAAGTGATCATTTGGATGAGCTTCTTTTAGTAATGAACAGATTCGTTTTTTTAACATAGTTTTTTGTAATCATAAAAAGTTCTTCATATTTTCCGCATGCGCATGCACCTACTCAGTAGTTGAATAAAAGGTTTTTGCAGGAAACTGTCTTAAAATGTTGGTTTTGTTAATCATATGGAATTGATTCTTCGTGTTGTGACGAGAAAAGTCACCTTTTAATTCTTTAATTTCTCCGTACTCATGAAAAGACTTTTTTTAAAATTCTTTAACAAGAGTATATAGGTTAGCGTTTTTTAAAATTGTTTACTATTTTGGGCCAATGGGATAGGTGAGTCCATAAAAGATTCTTCTCGAATAATATCCATAAGGTGAGCAGAACGGGCCGACTCAACTGAACCTGACCAAAATACATGCATTGAAGGAAAAGTAGCATTGTGTCATTCATCACCCTGGTTTCGCTGCTGCGGAAAAAGGTCATATTCAAGCCCACTTCACTTGGAACCTTAGTCTAAAGTTGTGCTCCTCCTCACCCAATCCAATCTCTCCTTTCTCTTCTTGCAAAAAAATTCTCTTAAAATATATTCAACTGTGAATCTTTTCAGGTACAAACAAAAACTATGAATCTTTCCAAGTTCTCAGTTTTTGTTTGTGAAAGATGTAGGACCTAAAAACCATGAGACTTACCACAAACTCTAGTTGACTTTCTCAATAACATGCAGAGGGCTGATGAACCAAGATTTTGCCCATGGAAAGAAGATCTCCTATGTTTTGATTGTGTATTGTTTTAAAGGTCAGCCGAAGCTAAAAATTTGATTTTAAGAAACTGAAATTTTTTTTAAATAAAAAAGTCCAAAAAATAGCCGATTAAACCCACCCTCCAATTTCATAACCCGTTAGGTTCCAAACCCGCAAAACCATAAGGTGAAAACGGTCAGCTACGGATTACCATATACTCTTTCCGTTAGGTTTGGATTTTAAAATTTTATGGAGGTGCAGCAAGACGTTATGGAGGCGCAGGAAGAATTCGTCCAGATTGTTTCATTTTGAGCCCGAATCCTTCCGAACGAACAGTATGTTTTTCTCCCTGAAAGCTCTTATCTAAACCAATTGTGACCTGAATATAAAAATGAATAAAGTTCTAATTTAGTTTTTGAAATTTAAAAATGAATAAACAAAATGGTCTTTGATATCATTAGAAAGTAAATTTAGTTTTAAACTTAATATGATCAATAGTCAACTAGGTTCTCAAAATTAGCATTAACGATCAATTTTGCCACTACTATTGTGAGAAAAGTAATTTTAATTCGACTTCCTTGAGAGTTGTTGTTTTTATTTTTTGACACTGGGAAATTTTGTATGGTTATGAATATTTAAATAACGATCAAATTAACTGACACTTATTAAGGTTGTTGAAAACTAAATTTGTTTTATTGTAGTGTCAAGGATTATAGGGTCTGGTGATGTGCAGACAATCCTGGTGGCATAATTGATTTTTTTTTTTTAAACATCAAAGTTTGAATTTTAGCTGTATAATATGTTTCTGTTCCTTAGTTTGGGCCTACGGCCTTCCTGTAAACCAAAAATGAAGGAATGTGTGGAATAATTGTGCCAATTCCAAAGATTATATTATTTTGTCTATATATTTAGTTTCGCGTAGATCAAGACGAATACATATTTATAATCTTGTTCAAGTTGAAAATATTTTAAATGACTTTTAATATTTTTTACGATTGAAACAGTATCCAAAGCTCCAAACTAAATCGTTATGACAGCTCTTTGACCATTGACGTAAAAATTCTAACAAAAGAACGGACTAAAATTTTGAAAGTAGGCTTGTGAGAGTTTACAAAGAGACCAAGTCTTGCACTATTTAGGCGAAGTTTACATCAATACAACTTTGCATGCTTTGTTTATTACATATCAACTTCTTTCCTAAGCTTTTCAAAACTTACTTTCTTAATGCTTTTCAATGTTACTTCCACCTTATTTTACAACTGTGCTATCTGAAACTATTATTTTGCAATGTTAAAACAGTATTAGATTAATGGAAATCACATTAAAGAATGGTAAATTTTAAAATATTTTGTGAATTGTGTTTATAAAAAAAATAGTTATTGATTTTGAAGTCAATAATATAGTGATGATTGAATGGATGAGTTATTAGGGTTTATTATGATTATTTGACATCACCACATAGCCATCCTAATCAGTGACAACTATGATCCGTTTGGCAAGTAAGCGCCCTGTAGTCAAAGTGACATTGAAGTTCTCTAATCATAAATCAACTTTTGCAATTCAATCCTCGCTCTTAATATAACTTAACAGCAAGTTGTTAAACCTTATCCATCTATCTTAAAAAACCACAATAATTTACATCCAAAGTAATGTCCCTTTTGGGCATTTTCCCTGCCTACTCATGAAAACGAAACCAATGAAACACAAACCAACCACATAAACCAAATTATTTATCAGAAACCAACCACGACAACGAAACTGGGAGATGGCTCAAACTGCAATCATAGGAACTCAAAATCCCTCATCCAACGGATTCCCTCCACGTGTCCTTTTTCAACACTAAGCAAAAGCAACATGCTCATTCCACATGTTCCTTCAACTGTCGGCAAGCTTAGCTGTCACTACACACTAGCTAACTCACTCTTACACGTGGCATGCCTCTCATTGGTTCAACACTATCCCCTCGTAACCCGCGTCACCACCATAATTTTCTCTCGTCTCTTCCAATTTTTATCACTCAAAACTTCTATATTTTCAAAAATCTAAAATATTTTTATACGATCATAAATAACGAATAATATATATTCTTTTTAAATCTACTTTATCTTCATAATTTTTTTTATTGTATTTAACTTTTAAATTTTTCAAAAGAAGAGTCATCCGATGGATAGCATGTCAACGTGTGTGTCATCGTCAATTTTCATGTAAGATATAACAGCGTCTTCTTTTATTAGCAATTTAATGATAATTAAATGTATGAAAAACTGATTTAATTTAGAAAGATAGGAAGATAAACGCGAAATTATTTTCTTTGGAGACCAAAGGTTAATTTAAATCCAAGTATTTAAAATTTATTATTGCTATAACAATGCTGACATAAAATATAAGTATTAAAGTTTTTAATTAACAATAAAATGATAATAACGCTCTCGGTTAAAAAGATTAGTTGATAACATCAGTGAGAAATGACGCAATAATTTCTGTTTTACCCCTTTTCGTCTGGTGCCATATAAAATCCCCACGCCTGCAAACATTGCAACCTATTTGTGTGTCGGCAAAGGTTACACAGTTTTTTCAGTACAGCTCGTCACGCGTTAGATATTTTCCCTAGAAAAAACACTCTCTCCGCCACTGTATTTTATTTTCCCGGGAAAATTGAGTTCAAACTGATGAGGAAGATACCGAGCGCCAGAGAGAATTCGTCGTCGTCGTCGTCGACGACGATTGCGAGAGAAGAAGAGACGGAGTGGGAAATGAGACCCGGAGGAATGTTGGTGCAGAAAAGGACTGTGCAAACGGACGCTCCGACACGCAATTTGCGGCTTCGAGTCACGTACGGTGCTCTCCGTTACGAGATCTGCGTCAGTTCCATGGCCACTTTCGGTAAGACAAGTTCTGGATCTAAACTACCGTTGTTAATTTTCTTCTGCTCTGGTTGGTTACTCGGAAAATTGCTGTTCTGAAGAGTAGTGTTGTTGAAATTGAGTTAGGTAGCTGTTTCAATGCAGCATTGTGAATCCATCATTGCTGACGCTACGTGCCCACGTAACATGGCATTGTCTGCTAGTTTTTCTGTTCAATTTTCTTTTAAGAATTTAATTGACATATAGAATGTAGAGTTTAGTTTGTGTGTATTATCAAATTTTTATGTTGCAAATAAACAAGAAATGATGTTAATATAACTTTCAAACAGTTTGATTGTCTTTGAAGAATAATGCAAAGAAAAAGATATGCAGAAGAATCAAAAGACATTAAATAATTAAATTTAGAATAACTATACATTACAATTCATCTTTTCAACTGTGTGGATTTATGTAATAGATTTTAAGGTTTAGCCTTCATATTATAATAAATACGTCCAATATTTATTCGTTGTATTCATTTTAAAAACTATATTTGGGACATTAGTAATTCCGGAAAATGAAGCACTTTTGGGAAACCAAAACCAGAGATGATGATAATATTGGATGGTTGTGGAAGGAACGTGGGGAGATTGGTCTGATTTAATGATAATTGAAATAGGTAAATGAAAAAGTTGGTAGTGGAATTGGGATAAGGGTAAAGTGTGAAAATGACATGATATGTGATGACAGGGGAAGTGAAGAAGGTGCTGAGTGGGGAAACGGGGTTACAGGTGGATGAACAGAGAGTGGTGTACAGAGGCAAAGAAAGACAAAACGGTGAGTATTTGGAGGCGTGCGGAGTGAAAGACAGGTCAAAAGTGGTGTTGATCCAAGACCCTTCCAGCATCGAACGACGCTTCATTCAGATGCGTATCAACGCTAAGATCCAAAACGCACATCGCTCCATCAACAATGTTGCTCTCCAGCTTGATCAGCTCGCAGACCAGGTATGCGTCTTTTCCACATAAATACCATTTACTGTAAAAATAACAAAGTAATTAGTTGTCTTTTTTTTTTACAAGGAATGATGTCGGTAGTTATTCCTTTCAGTCCACTTTTCAGGAAAAAGGGAGTGATAAAAAATATAGAAAAAAAAAAGTAAAGAATGAATGAAAAATTTGGGAATCGAGATTAGTTAAAACAAAAAAACTTTTCATACAAGAACGAGAAAAAAATTTTAAAAGTTAAAGAAGACACCCAACATAATTTATGTTACTAAGTATAGTATAGAATAGAAGGATTGTAAATTAAAAACACATAATCGTCTATTTATTTTATTTTTTAAAATAAAATCTTCATTTTCATCAAATCGTCCATATTTTTATTGATTTATCACCCGATTTTTTTTTTCTTCTTTTCTTTTTCTTTTCACTTTTTTTCATTTATTTCCTCTGTCAAACGGATGATTAAGGTAGAATTGACGCTGGGTCAATGAGGGTACTGCATGACAGTTTTCCATGGTAGCCGGTGGGTTATTGTCATACATTGTTTTTGTTCGGAAAAAAATAAGAAAGTGATACATTGTCTTTGTCACAACAGCTGGAACTGGAATGACGTGGGTCAGGGCCAGAGGGTGTTCTGTTTCTTAGTATACTGGGAAATGCACAAACATACAAAACCCCTATTAGTAATAATAACAGTATCCTAACACCTTAGCTCAGTGCTACATGGGCCAAGTTTATATGACAATTTGTGTGAATATGACATCAGGTTGGGTCGTTACGGGGCATCTGAAATTTCATTTTTTTGATAAATGTATCTTAATGATAATGATAATTGGATAAGGATCGAACCAAACATGTCTGGTTGAATTTTTTTTATATGTATTTAGAGAATGAGCTGTTAAGGGAGAAATTGTTGTCAATTCTCTTGTCACAAGGTGAAAGTTAATGATTTCGTGTAAATGTTGAAGTAAGTCGTCATTAATTTGATCTTAGTGTTTTGCACACTAAGTCAATGAATATTACATGAATATAATTTTTGGTTTGAGTGGTTTATAAGCCAAAAATAATATATTAATTATTAATTGACATTATTTACCACCACTGCTTCGTGAAGGATGAAGAAACCCTGCTCAACAACATCGTGATAAGATTTGAGAAAGCAAGAAGAGATATACACAGTTAACATCGGTGATTACGAACTTAGGATAACTTGGAACTGTTAAATAGTCGAAACCTTAATTTATTTACCTGATCCATATAAATCTCACGGGACTAGCTACTGATCAGATTAATTGAAATTGTCCAATTGAAGTGCTTGATGTTGAATTATATAACAGTGTCACTTTGCACACACCAAATTGTATATGGATTTCTATATACCATTAAATGAAAATAAAATTGCTACTGGTGTAGTTAGAGGTTTCAGAAGGAATATTACCTTAAAACACAAAGATAGGTATTATACCCTACCTAAAGCCTGCTCATTACCAATTCTAGACAGGAATAAATCGAAGAGGTTATAATCATGAACATTTTAGACATGCACTCTTTATATGATATATCCTTCCACTTTAATAGTAAACTCAAGCAACCATCAGCTTCAACAATATTATTCCTTTCACCTTCTAAGTTTGAATCCGTCTCTGAAACATATTCCTTGACATATGTAGTAAGCACCAGGTGCATGTAATTGCTACCCGAAATTTTGTCCGAACTTATCATACAATAATGCATTTTCTTTCCAATACAGGTCTCTGCCATTGAAAAGTCTATTTCCAACGGAGTCAAAGTACCGGAAGTTCAAATCACAACACTAATTGAGATGCTTATGAGACAAGCAATCAAATTAGAAAGCATCACTGCAGAAGGCGATGCTTCTGCACAGAAAAATTTGCAGGTATATTTTTAATATAATTCCAATTTATTTGATTTCATTTGGATGGTATATGTGTACCTATACATAGTTAATTCTTCTTATTATCATGGTATGGTCATGTGGGTTAACAATATCTTTGAACAAATTAATCATTTCTTTAATCTACAATTACTTCTTCAGGGAAAGAGAGTGCAAAAATGTGTAGAAACCCTGGATGAACTTAAGGTATCTAATGGAAGAATAAAGCCTGTTGTTGTGACAACAAAGTGGGAGACCTTTGATCATCCTCCATCCTCCACCACGTGGGAATTGTTCGATTGAGTTTGCTCCTCCCTCCTTTCTTTTCCCCTTCTTTACTCCATTTTCTTCTCCTTTGTCTATACCTACAAACTTCTTGTTTCGGAACTATGTCAATAAGTCTTGCTGTCACACAAATAGCTACCTAAGTTTTGGTTCAAAATGCCAATTCAAATAGAAGTCGGAAATGTTAATGTAACCATAATTATTATTTGACGGTGAATTTATTAGTCGTTTATTTCAGGTTTGTATTTGTGATCCCGTGCAATTTATCATTAACTAGTTTAATTAACAGTTTAAATATATTAAATCGGTTGTATTTTGAACACTATTCCATGCGTGGGGTAGTCCATTTTGACAAAGTGTGCTGCGTGCATTAGCCATACTTGTAGTTGTCACTGCCAGTGCAATATAGCTTGTAAGCCGTGTTAAAATGATGATTAAGAAGTCACTCACGTTTAAAAAATGGTTTTAAAAATGGAGAGCGAAACAAAAAATATGTTAGAAAACTTTATAAGGTATCGGGAAGTTTTGGGGAACAGTCAGAGGAGTTAGAAAATTTATAGAAATAACTTAAATAATTTAAATTAAAAACAAATAAATTTTACCTCTAAAAAATAGAGATTTGATAAATTTTCAATGCCCACTCTTTCAGCAGTTGGATTAGCTCTTTGTGGGTTTAATGTTTTTTTTTTTAATGTCAAATAAGAAAATTTTGTATCAACTTTGAGTAAAGTAGCTATGACCAATTTTAGTTAGCATAAGTCGAAAAGTGAGTCAATCAAATAGCGATCAATAATATCAAGAAAATAATCATGATTAATGTGAATTAAAATTATTGTGATCCTACTAAAAGTAATGTTGACCAATCTTAATAAAGAAAAATCATTTTTGACTTTACTTGAAACTATTTTGTAAACTTTACCTAAAATTATCTTCAAGAACATTGGTTGAAAAATTTCTCCCAATCTATGTTTTTTAACTGTTTAACATGGAAATAATTTTTTATATTTGTTAAAATTAAAATTTAAGAAATTTAAATTACTTTATCAAAATATATATTCTGAAAATATAAAAACTTAAAATAAGTCCAATTCAAATTTAATATAATTACTTTTTTAAAAAAATTAAAAAATTTCATATCAAATTCATTTCTTGAAATCGAGAATTTAAGGATGATACTTATATAATCACGGATCCTGTGTGAAACTCTGACTAAGTAGGGGTTCTTAATTAGCAAAAGCAAAGCAAGTTTTGTGAAGACAACCTTATTTAGAATCACTCCAAATACATATAATAAATTGGAATAATAAATAATTAAACAAATTATAAAAAGGTGAGAAATAGATTTATATGTAACAGTGAAATCCATTTAAGATGTATAAAGTGTGAAAGAGGTAAGGTGCTGGTATATACGTTTTTTCGAGGTTTTATGTGTAAAATTTTATTTTCTTCAATTAGTTACTCATTCAAAAGAGATTTTTGTTCTTTTTAATTAATACTCATTGGCATTGAGCATTTCTCAATACAAATATTTAATTTATGTTCAGTGACACAATTTCAAAACGAATAATAAACTTAATTTAATCAATTAAATTACTTTTAGTATATTTTAGAACTCAATATTCCTAATACTCATGTTTTTTACACTTTATTTTAATTTTATATTACCAATAAAAACAGCTTTTTGTGAATTAAATCATTTTCTTTTAAACTTTTCATTGTATTTTTACATGCTACTTCCATTTAAAATATACATTATTTCAGGGAGAATTTATTCGTGATTACCAACTTTAATTAATTAAAAAAAACGTAAATGTAATGAATTTAGTATTTTTTTTAAATTAATATTCTTATTACTCATGTTTTTTACGCTTTAATTTTTCATGACCTAAAAAACAGCTTTTTGTGAATTAAATCATTTTTATTTTTAACTTTTTATTGTATTTTACATATTACTTCTATTTAAAATATACATTAGTTCAAGGGGAATTTATTTTGTGATTATCAATTTTATCTCTTAGCGTATCCACGAACAGAGAAACCATTAATCAAACAAAAATAGTTCAATCAATTGTACTTTTTTATTATTATATTATTAGTGTAGAATGTTTCTATTTTTGTTGATGTCCATTAATAAATTTGGTTGGTCACTTTTCAGCAAGATACATTTTTACAAGCACGATTTTTCATCTACATTAATTAACTTATTTACGAAATATGAGATGAGTTTCACTCTGATCAATTAAATGTTGGTCAATCAAATAAATAAATAAATAAATAAATATATATATATATATATATATATATATATATATGTTTGTATGTATTTATTTAGGGTTTAGGGTTTTTTACTGTTCATTGGTATAAAAATTTTCCAACTGAAGAACCAAGTCTTTCTCTTTGTCACTCTAAATTCTGAAGTTTTTAAAGGAGAAAAATAAAAACTCGTGGAAATTTTATCTTGACAAATAAACAAACTCCCGATTGCGTAATGGAGCGACGACATAGAAGGAGATTACCACGGTGGTTGGGGGAGGTTGATGCGGTGCCATTGCTGAGAAGATGGGTTGGTAAGAATGAAAAATATTTGGTGGGAAAGGTTCTAGATTAGGGTTTTTAAAGTTAGAAATAAAAAGCTGAAACACTAATTTGATTTGAATCATAATGAGTTCCTAGAATTCTTTAGCGTCGAAGAAAATTTATATAGGAATTTCTAAACACAAACAAAAAATATTAATCAGACCACTAAAAATAACTTGAGAACCCCATTAAGAAATCTTCAGTGTTTATGGCTTAATCAATCCCACTCTAGACAATCCTATGTGGTTGTGATGTAAGGTTAGATTGGTAGAATAGACTCTTTTTGTGTGATGTGAGTGAGAGGAGCCAAATGAACGTGTGCTCTAAGCTTTCTCCACTGGTACAGAGTCACCGATCCCTGTTCCATGCTACAAAATTGTTATCAACCACCCCAGAGAACCCAATATCATACTACATTCTCACTAAGTGCATTGCTCTCTTGCAATCCTGTGCTTCTTCCAAACACAAACTAAGGCAAATCCATGCATTTTCCATTAGGCATGGTGTCTCACTCCACAACCCTCACATGGCCAAGTATCTTATCTTCACCATTGTCTCCCTCTCTGCACCCATGTCCTATGCTTACAACGTATTCACCATGATACAAAACCCCAACGTCTTCACCTGGAACACCATGATCAGGGGCTATGCTGAAAGTCAAAACCCCAGCCCTGCCCTTCATTTCTATCGCCAAATGATACTGTCTTCTGTTGAACCTGACACTCACACATACCCTTTTCTTTTGAAGGCTATTTCCAAGTCATTGAATGTTAGAGAGGGCGAAGCAATACATTCAGTCACGATAAGAAATGGGTTTCACTCGTTGGTTTTTGTTCAGAACAGTTTGCTTCATATATATGCAGCTTGTGGTTACACCGAGAGTGCATACAAGGTGTTTGAGTTAATGAAGGAAAGAGATCTCGTGGCTTGGAATTCTGTGATTAATGGGTTTGCTCTTAATGGAAGGCCCAATGAAGCCTTGACTCTCTTTAGGGAGATGAGTGTGGAGGGCGTGGAGCCCGATGGGTTCACTGTGGTTAGCTTGTTATCAGCCTGTGCTGAGCTTGGAGCTCTTCAACTAGGACGCAGGGTCCATGTGTACTTGTTGAAGGTCGGGTTGAGGGAGAACTCGTATGTTACTAATTCATTGTTGGATCTGTATGCAAAGTGTGGGACAATTAGGGAGGCTCAACAAGTGTTCAGTGAGATGAGTGAAAGGAATGCAGTTTCTTGGACGTCATTGATTGTTGGCCTGGCGGTTAACGGGTTTGGTGAGGAAGCACTTGAGCTTTTCAAAGGGATGGAAGGACAAGGATTAGTGCCTAGTGAGATCACTTTTGTTGGTGTCTTGTATGCTTGCAGCCATTGTGGGATGTTGGATGAAGGGTTCGATTACTTTAGAAGAATGAAAGAGGAATATGGTATCTTGCCCAGGATAGAGCACTATGGTTGCATGGTGGATCTGTTGAGTAGGGCGGGGTTAGTGAAACAAGCATACGAGTACATTCAGAACATGCCAGTGCAGCCAAATGCAGTTATTTGGAGGACCCTATTAGGGGCATGTACCATTCATGGGCATTTGGATCTGGGAGAGATAGCGAGATCTCACATATTGAAGTTAGAGCCTAAACATAGTGGGGACTATGTGCTGCTTTCAAATCTTTATGCCTCTGAGCGTCGTTGGTCTGACGTACAAGTTGTAAGGAGGTCAATGCTAAAGGATGGTGTTAAGAAAACTCCTGGTTATAGTTTAGTTGAGTTGGGTAACCGTGTTTATGAGTTTATAATGGGTGATAGATCTCATCCACAAAGTCAGGATGTATATGCGCTACTAGAGAAGATTACGGAATTGTTGAAGCTGGAAGGTTATGTTCCTCTTACGGCAAATGTGCTTGCAGACATAGAGGAAGAGGAGAAGGAACAAGCTTTGTGTTATCACAGTGAAAAACTTGCCATTGCTTTTATGCTCTTAAATACAGCGCCCGGGACCCCAATCCGGGTTGTGAAGAATTTAAGAGTTTGTGCAGATTGTCATGTGGCCATCAAACTTATATCAAAGATTTATGACAGAGAAATAGTAATCAGGGATCGCAGTAGGTTTCACCATTTTAGAGGTGGTTCATGTTCCTGTAAAGATTACTGGTAATGTGGCCATCATCAGGATTTGATAATGACATCTTGAGAGTAAAGTTCTCCACTGATTTCCAAGTTCAATTTGGTGTTTGGAAATACAGGCCGTGGGACATAATCGATTATGTTGTGATCCTTCAGTAATATTTTTCTGCTGCAAGGGCATTCAATCCAGGCATCTTGATACATGGCTAACTCAGTGAACACTCAAAATATTTTATGGAAATTTGTTACAAATTCTGTATGGAATGTGCCATCCCAATTTTAGTTTTTCAAATTTAATTAAATATATAATCTAATGTGGGAAAATAGAGAAAATTATTTTTTTATCCGTGTAGCACACATTGCTTCTAATTTACTATAACTCTTAGATGCTATAGAAAAAAGGATCATTGAACCAAAAGTATTTATTAATATTTATAATTTTAAATAAGGTTCGATCGATAAATTTCTTGACGTTATTTTTTTATTATTCAGTAGTGCAAAACTACTTGAGTTTTGTAGGTATTTTCATTAGATATTTTAATATTTTTAAGTTATGTCCTATAAAATTCCAATAAATTTACCATGCTCTATGATTTGGACGAGAATTTAAAAAAAATTTACATTATTAAATATCATTTATAAAAATATATTTTAAATGACAAAATTCTATATTTTATTGTTATTTATATAGTAGGCAAATTTAATCTGGTCTTTATTTTGGGCTGAATTTCCACGCTAGTTTTTTGGTGTTATAATATATAACTACTTTTGATTAGATGAAATTTAAAACACTAGTAAGACTACATTTTTTAAATTTTGTATGAATTAAAATTTAAAAAATAACACATTTAAATAATAACATGCGAACTTAATTAGAATGCCATTACAATATAAAAGTTATTCTACACTGTATTGTAATAATATCCTACATTAATAATTATTTAAAAAATTAAATTAATTTGTTATAATTCACATATGATTTGTTTGTACACTTTCAGCTACAAAATTAAGTTCATAAAATATTTATTAGAACGGTTTTTCGGGTCAAAATAAAATGTTGCTTGCATAAGACACAAGTAAATAACTAAGCAGAATATAAAAAAAAAGAAGTTAAGTGTAACCAGTAACCTAATAATAAATAAATAACTAATTTGATAACGTATTCATTGTTGAGGTATAAATATTGGAGGGTAGAAGAAGGTTTGAATTTCAGGCAGAGAGGTAAAAACGAAATTGGCGCGTGAGAAGCGCGCGCTTTTAAAATTTCAAAACGATGGTTAAAAGTAAAACCTACCTTTGTTCCCCATACGAGTTGTGTTGTTTTTGCTAGTGTCTGCGTCTGAGACATCGCAATGGGGGATTTAGAGAGAATGGGAAGAGAACTCAAATGTCCAATCTGGTAATTGTAATTATCTTCTTCCTTTTTTTCCTTTTCCATTTCGCCTCTGTTTCTGTTTCTCTTGCTCTTCCTATTTCATTCGCTTTGCATTGTTCGTTCAGTTGGAGTTTGTTCGATTCCGCGGTTTCGCTAACATGCAATCATCTATTCTGCAAGTAAATGCCCTCACTCTCCACCTTCTTTTCAATTCACGCTTCTTCTTTGACCTTTTCTTTAATAACAACACTGATTGGACCCAATTTTACTTTGCATTCAGCTCGTGTATTGTCAAGTCGATGAAATCGGCCTCTTCTTGTCCCGTCTGTAAAATCCCGTTCACTCGTCGAGGTACGTTTCTTGCCCTCGCTTTATTGTTCAACCCTAATTGCGCATTTTATTTTGTTTTTAATAACAAATTAAATTGGACAGTCTTAATCGTCGAACTAATTTTCTCTGCATGTTTTAACAAGAAAGCTCTTAATATTCTAATTATATATTTTACTTTAGTGGGAAACGGTGAGAGTCCGTTTTAGTTATTTTGGCTGAAGAACTGCTTATATGGACAACTTTGTAGAGACCCTGCTCCTCATATATAATTATTTTTTGTGCAGAGGTTCGCCCTGCTCCTCATATGGACAACTTGGTCAATATATATAAAAGCATGGAAGTTGCTTCAGGAATTAATATATTTGGTACCCAGAATGTATCTCAAGCTAAATTATCAGGTAAGTGGTTCCAATTTATTATTTTTTTAGTTTCAAATATGTGTTAGTCTATCGCATACTGTTTTAATTTGCCTGCGTTTGCATGTCTAGCTGCTAACAATTGGGGAACATGTCTTTGTGAATCTGCTTTACTTTTTTATAACCTATGCTTAAAACTGTATTGCAGATGTGGAAAAACAATGTGAAGGTAATACCGACTCCGGCAAGGTGGAAGCTGGTGGATCAAATAAAGGTCATGTTCAAGAGAAGAGAACCAGGAAGATAAAGAAGGTGAAAAAGACAGTACAGGCCAACATGGAGAGTTCTGGCTCCGCAAAACCTTCTTTTCCAGCAAAGAAAAGGGTGCTGGTGCCACAAAATATTCTTTCAGAGACTCCAATGAAAGGTTTGAAGCTTGGAGATTCTCTTAATGAATTTAACAAAGAGAAAGAGGGAGTGGAAAAGGTTTCTGTCATGGAAAATGAAAGGCCTCTACAAATTGAAAAATCTGTTCCTGTTCATTCACCTTTCTTTTGGTTGAGAGAAGAAAAGGATGGTGAAAGGTTGAGTCAACCCACCGACGACGATCAAATTATTGATGGCTCAGCACCAAGTCCTCCTTCATTTAGTGACCTCAAGGACTCGGATGATGAACACACTTCTAATGTCGCCCCATTCGTAAGTACTGGATTAACAAACGAGTGTATTAAAAATGATTAAATAGTTGATTGGTTTTTTCATAGTTGTGCATTTTATGTGTGACTAAAAGCTATTTGACATTTATCTCTTATATATTTCATCTACGTTTTATGTATTTTTCTTTGACGTAATTGAGTCCTGGAATACCGAGTGAAGCGCAAGTTTTGTTGAAGTCATTAAAATCCAAATTTTGGTTTACTAACTGTTTTATATTTCTTGTGACATTCCATTTTTTATGGTTAGATATTAAAACAGGTTGCATACTGATAATATCAATATTAAATTACATTAATGACCGCTTCCTGACACTGTTATGCAGGATGAGAGGCAAAATAAAATTTCTGTTAATTTATTTGATAGTGAGATGTTTGAATGGACACAAAGGCCTTGCTCTCCTGAATTATTTTCAAGTCCCTCTAAAATGCAGGTATTGAGAGTATTTAAGCCACAATATTTTCATACACAATTAAGGATAATATGCATTGCCTACTTATTGAAGTTTTAATAAGTTGCATCTTAGCTGCAGGTCATGGATACTTATGAGGATGATGAAAATCAAGATGAATTGGTGGCTGGCTCACAACGACTGGACGCAAATCTACCAAGTACTAATGCTGACAACAAAAAGTTTGAGGATCTCAAAGGAAATAAAACAGCTGATGTATTACCACCTAGTGTGTCTCCTCTAATTAGAAGTTCTGTTGATATTAATGGAAAAACGAAGTCTAGGAAAAGAGGAAGGAAGGCTAGGGAAAAAATTATGCAAGAGCAGATTGTCGAACCAGAAAATTCAATTGATGGAATGCATGTTGATGGAAATATATCACTAGAAGTCACTGAGGAACAAGCATTTAAACCCAAATCTTCTAATCCGAGTAAGTCTAGTAGAAGGGGCAAGAGGATTTGTTTCAATACCAGTTCAATTCCAACATGTGTAAGTGCATGTACAGTTCCTGATACGTCAGGAGTTCTAAGCATTGGTGAAATGGCGATAGTTACGAATTCATGTATTTTGCCATGTAAACAAGAAAATGAGAAGCATTGTCCTCTGGAGATTGCTGGAAAAAGCCAAAAGATAAGATCTGGAAAACAAAATATGGAGCAAACCAATGAGTTTGCCGGTTCTGATTCATCCATTTTCAGTCTGCAGACAAACAGTAATGCGAATACCTCTAAGAGCAAGCAATCCAAAAGCATGTTTTCTGGGAAATCTATGCTTAGCAGTAGAAAATTGAGAAATACTAAAAGGTCAAAAGTTTCTTCTGAATGTACCTCTATCACTAAAAATGCTGAAGAAACTCCACCTAATGAAAGTAGTCATCAAGGTCCTCATGTCAGGGATTCGAATGATGCATCAAAAGAGAGACATTGTTCTTTGACTGATAAAACAGTCTTAAGGAAATGTGAGAACCATGCGAAAAGCAATCAATGTTTTTTCTGTCTCTCATCAGAAGAATCGGAGGTAATCTTGTTTACTTGCTTTTCTTGTTATCACTATAATTGGACTGGAACTTACAGTATTTAATTCCAAATACAGGCTTCTGGCCCGATGGTGCATTATCTTGATGGCAAACCTGTACCTGCAGATTATGAAGGGGGGTTTAAAGTCACACATTGTCACAGGAACTGCACAGAATGGTAAGAATTGTTACAGGAGTAATAATATAACTGTCTTGGTATTTTGGACTTGCTCTTGTTTTTAAGATGTCTTGCTTATTCGATATTTATCACCCTTCAAATAATTAAATATTTGCTAATATAGATTATAGTTAGGTTGTTTTTGGTAATTGGCTCTAGTTTGAATTCAAGATTAAGTAATTTGTTTTAAATATTCACAGGGCCCCAAATGTATATTTTGACGGTGATAATGCAATAAATCTTGAAGCTGAGATAAGTAGAAGTCGAAGAATTAAATGTAGTTTTTGTGGACTTAAAGGGGCTGCACTTGGTTGTTATGAGAAAAGTTGTCGCAGGAGCTTTCACGTTCCTTGTGCCAAGTGGACTTCTCTATGTCGTTGGGATACGGTATGTGATGAAAATTGAACCACTTTTGAAATTAAATACTGTTTTAATATTGAAGTCCTAATTAGATCCTGCTAATTTACTGCAGCAAAATTTCGTCATGTTATGCCCTCTACATGCTTCCTCCATGTTGCCCTGTGAAAGTTCAGGTTCCCAAAAAAGGAGCAAGAAAGGCCCAGGTAGAGATGGCAAAAACCATGGTCCTAGTCTTGACACTACAAGCCAAACTCGGGCTGATCATAGATCTTACAAGAAAATGGTTCTATGTTGTTCTGCACTATCCGTACAAGAGAAGGTAAAATAATTCCGTTTAGTTTCTAATTGTCTTATTTTTCATTAAAGAAATTTATTTATTGCTTTTTCTTTTATGGTTGAAATTGTAGGAAATTGTTTCCAAATTCGAAAGTGTATCAAAAGTTACAGTTTTGAAAAATTGGGACCCGAGTGTCACCCATGTTGTAGCATCAACGGATGAAAATGGGGCATGCAAAAGAACCCTGAAAGTATTGTTGGGTATCCTGGAGGGAAAGTGGATTCTCAAAGTTGAATGTAAGTTCATTCCTTTTTATTTCCAACTACTATGTCCTTATCATAAGATTATAATAAATGTTTGAACTTCCGTTTTCTTGTCTTGTAATGGGGTTGTTTCGTTGGTTTTTGGCTTAACAGGGATCAAAGCATGCATGAAGGAAATGAATCCTGTTGATGAGGAGCGTTATGAAATTAATGTTGACATCCACGGAATTAGGGACGGTCCTCGTCTTGGACGACTAAGAGTATTGAACAAGGTTGGATTTTTCATCGTTGTCTTTATAATTAGTATTCTACTACTACAACAAGAAAGTAATATGAAGGCGAAAGAAAACACAGCGATAATGTTCCTTCTGGTTGTCATTATTCTGTCAGATTTTCTTTTTGTCTTTGGATTCAGAGACTGCGGATTGAATTTATAATCTTGATCCAATTTAGGCTCGTGTAACCACTCCAGCAAGGCACATATAACCTAGAGAAATCATTCGCAAGTAGTATGAGAGACAAATATCTGCGTAGCAGAATATAAGGGAACTTAAGTTACCGTTATGACCAAGAAATTAGTGCAATAAATCATTCTCAAGAAGTATTCTTTCAAATAGTTACTCTTAAGACTGGAATTTAGTTGCAAGTAGCTGATAAGTGTAGTATAGACTGTCTGAGTATGCAGTAGAGAAAAGCACCAGCTAAAATTGGAGAAATGAAAGTTAATTTTCATTATTCCATTTACTACCTTTCCAGCATGCCTTTAAATTCCTTATACATTAAGACGTGTGTTTGAATGACAAGGAGTTATGCATTGGATAATTTATAGCATGCCTGGATTACTGGGCTTGGATGCTGAATGTACTTGAGGATAAGGATACTCCTTGCCTTTTTACTCTCAACGTACTTTTGAAATTTTGCAACTATAACACGAACATGCTGTTATTAGCGCATTTCAGTTGAGTTATGCTACAGTAATTGCAGTATACTTCACTAAATTCTTGTTTGCAAACTGATGGTTGTGTTGACATTCTTATGCAGCAACCGAAGCTTTTTGATGGATACAAGTTTTATTTTATGGGAGATTTTATACCTTCATACAAGGGATATCTACAAGACCTTGTGGTTGCTGGTGGAGGGATAATTCTGCATAGAAAACCGGTTTCTGGTGACCAAAACTCAATGTCACCAGACCAGACCCTCATTATTTACAGTCTCGAGCTGCCTGATAAATGTAAGCCTTCAAAAGCGGATACAATTTGCAGACAAAGGTGTCATGATGCAGAGGTTCTGGCAAGTTCTACAGGTTCAAAGGTTGTAACTAATACATGGATTCTGAATTCGATTGCAGCCTGCAAACTGCAATGTTTTACTCAATGAAATGTGAATATTGATATGCATACAATCTCAAACTGATTTCCCCTTATTATCTTTATTATCATGTTAAAAACATTATTGACCATTTATGGAACATATTTTAGAGTAATATATACTGTGATTCTTGTATATCCGCGATGGGGTGTAATTGTTTTTGAAACCATATATCCATGGTTAAATCTCACTTGGTACTTTTGAATGGCAAAAGAATGCAAATACGTCTCTATGCAACAACCTGCCCTTTTAGTAACAAAATGTTACTTGAATGGTCTGTAACATCCCAAGAGTTGGTGCAATGGACAACTATCTATTACAACTTTTTGTTACCTTTTTAGGAAAGTGGTAATCATCTTTTGTAAGTTTTAGGAATAACTTGTGTCTGGTTCATTAATCTTATCATGGTGATATATTTTCCTTGATTTTTCGTACAAGTCTGGGTAATTGTATATTACTAAACTACACAGTGGTGTTGTTCTCATGTTCTTTTTATGGTATGATTAATGTATTTATTTGTAAACTGTACATGAAATAGAATAGACTAAACTGAACGAAAATTGAATTTAGGACACGCGTACAGAAAGTACAGGAATCTGGTTTATACAACTCTCGGGTCAGTGTGCATCTGAATGAACTAATAATGTTCAAGAACATGTGCAATGTCACCATTCTCTTCTTTGACCCCTTCTTCTGACTCTCATCTTAAACATATTTTACATTCAACTGATTTGGTTAATGTCTCCCTAATCTCTTTCTTCTGATCTTCTAAAAGCATGCTTTCTAGATATGAAAATAGACAAGGTAGGCAAGAAGTGAACAAGAGCATGCTTAAAAGGATGATGTATATTGATACAACTTCCATTCTCTTCCCCTGCAAATCATGCTTCTATTCTTTGCCTCCATCAAATCAAGATATTGAGCTTTTGGCATATCACATCAAGTTCTCTTCTGTGTATATTTTGAGGTTTTCATCTTGAGAGAATCAAGCACTTGCCCCAAAGCTGAAATTTCATCTTTTATTTCATTTTTCCCTATATTTGTTCTCATTCTTCCTTCCTTCAACCTACCTAGCCTGCCAATGCCTAAATCAACTTCCTCATCCATTTGCTCCATCGTGTCACGAATTTGCCTGTTTTCCTCTTGAATGTCTCTGATTCTTCTCTTCAGAGACCGATAACCATCGATGGACTTTTGGAGTTGCTCCGAAAGAGCCTTGTTTCGCTCTCTTAGCACTATGTTGCATTCCATCTCCACCCCATTACTCTTCTTCTCCTTCTGTTCGGAGCTGCATTCATGCAACTTTTCCATCAACATGTCATTCTGTGCCTTTAGATCACCAATCAGATCCTCCAGCTCTGTCAACTCTTGAGCCTTCCTTGCAAGTTCAGAAGCCATAATTTGCTTTTCTTTTCCCAAACTCGAACACAGTGCTTGAAGGCTCTGTCTTGCCACCAAACTTGCGTTAAGCTCTCTCTTCAACCTCTCTTTCTCATCTATAGGCGCATCAGGAGGTTGCTTTTTGTCCTTGGGAGCAGGAACGTTAGTCCTAAGGTCAGTGTTACACCTCCTAAGTTCAGCTCTTCTCTTGGTTGTAGATTGAATCACTTGAACCCTGTTCCTAACCTCATCCAAAATATGCATCATTCCATTCACCCTTTGATACTTTCGCTCCTCGTTTTCTTTTGTGCTAGACCCATTGTGATCTTGAATTAGCTTCAATAACAACTTCACATGCGTCGCAAGGCCTGTACCACAAAATGAAACATTGAATAAGGATCACAATTTTTATTCACATATATGCCTAACCTATTGCAATTGGAAATCCAATGTCCATTTTTATTTCAACATCCTAAGATGATAGAACATGCCATTTTGGATCCAAAATGGAAAAAAAGAAACGAAAAATCAAAGGGGCTAAAGGGTGTAACCCATGAAAGAAATTACCTTCCAACCCGCGTTCTTCTTCTGGGTGTCCATTAAAGTTACTTGTTGAAGAAGAAAGAAAATGTGGTGATGAATATGCTCGGATATGATCCATGTTATACCCTGCAACAGGCTGAAAAACAATATATGGTAAAAGATATGATAGACAAAGAGCACTATGTAACAGAAGAAATGCTGCTATCAAAGAAAGAGAGATTACTTTTGTGGAATTTGTTTTCCTTCTCCCCCCTTCTGATCTCTTGGCTGTCTGGAAAAGTTGATCTTTTTATTTGTTGATTTGTAATATAGTTGTATTATTATGATGGTGTTAGTTCAAATGGGAGATGGACTGGTTCATGGTGGATGCGCAATTATTGCTTAGAGTTTGACTTTTTCATTGGTTTTGTCTTTCTCCAAGGCCTCAAACCAAATTCGAGTAAATTCTCTCATTCCTAAGATAGATTTTCACTGAAATCTTTTGATTCCTACTTTGTCTGCATAATTTATACACTAATACTAATACAAACGTTATTTTTAACATACAATGTTATTTTATGCTTCACCGTTCATGTACTTCACAAAATGCTATTTTATGTACTACTTGTAAACTTAATTATAAACCAAATTAACTATTTTCTCATTAATTAAGAATAATAGTTAAATTATTCAACCTTTAACCAAGATCATAAGTAAACCCCGAATATGCCGAAGCTTCACCATGCAGGCTGCCTCACCTTACACACATCAGTACGTTTTCTAGCACTACGTCAATTACTGGGAAAAAATCATGTTGTTAAAAGGAGTTTGCTTACAACTTTTGAATAATTAATAAACATTAACCTAAATAAAACCTTGTTTAGATTATAATAGGTTGTTTGTTATTTTTTTGGTTTGTGTTGTTACTCCTTATCAGGGAAATGGTTTATACTTTATAGGAGGTTGAAAAACGGTGTATTGTTGGAAGCGACTGTTAGCAAAAGCCACGTATTGTTTGTCCTCAACTCACCAATAATATATGAAATGTTGTTCGTTGAATTTCGCCAAAACTATAGCAATAACAATACTCATTAATTGCATCGCATGTGAATTTAAGCGCAATAAACGCCAGTGCAACCGCCATCTACTCATTTTACAAACTGTCCTTATCCTTAATTACATTACTCACTATTATGTTTTTCTTTTCCTTTTAATTTTAGCCGATTTAGATAACAATTATAGAAATCAATAAATATTATTTTCACAAACTAACATATAAAGCATTATCATATCAGTTTCTTTTAAATGTAAAACCAATGAATAATTTAATTTTAAGTAATAAAAACATACATTTCTTAATTTTGAAAAAATCATCCATATATATATATATATATATATAAATATCTTAGTTTGAAAGTTATAAAATGTTTGACCTGAGTTTCTGCTTGTCTGTCATGTTTGTTTTCATCAAGAGAACTTATATTTGATAGTCCCATTAACGTGTAAAGTTGTGGAAGTAAATTAGATAAAATATTAAGGGCAGAATGGAATTTCCCGACTATTGAATATCATCTATAGGGGAAACAAAATATACCTAAAGGTGCTTTAGTGATTTTTGATGCTTTGAAAAAGGAATTTTTGGGAGTTTATCTTCTTTTTATTCACATGGTTTATCTTCAGGGGAAATCTGGGTGATTACGTAGAAACTTAACTAGATCATAGATTTCAGAATAAGCTTTTTGGACAGTTTTACATTTTAATTTTTTCAAAATAATTTCGTAATCAATATTATGAATAGATTATAAACTATTTTGATACCTTATTCCATATTTAAATTCAGAACACATTATCTAAAATAATTAAAATTCAATTTCAAATTACCCATTTAAAAAGGGATTATAAATATATTTTAGTGTACAATTAGAAAGTTTTTTTAATAAATTTCAGATTATACTTTCCGAATAATGTAAGGATTTTAAAATATTAATTTTATCATTCCACTCTAACGGAGATATACTGGAATTATGTGTGTAGGAAGCAATTGTTGGCACTTTTTTAACAAAGGAAAATTCTCTTTAACCCCATATCTTCCTTCTTTATCTCACATATATGAAAATGTCGATTTTGCTCTTGGAGGTTTTCTTACTTCTAAATTTTATAATTGAAAAGTCATTTTTAACTTTTAAATTATACAATTCAGAAGTATTTTTTTATGAAAAAAATTATATAATACGAAAATTATATTTTATATAAGAAGAAGTTTCTGAATTATACAATTTAAAAAATAATTTTTTTTCTTAAAAAAAACTTTTAGATTGTATAACTCAAAAACTTTTTTTTCCTTGAATATATTGTATAATAAATGGCCTTTAACAAAATGTGTTTGTTGGGAAACTGATCCGCTTTGATTGAGCTTGATAACTCTAAAAACATTTACCAACAAGTTTGGATACTCTCGTGATAAAATATTTACTGAAACAACTTATTCCACCCTATAGCTATAATATATTTACTAAAATATTTTGAAATAAAACCTTTTACTACATTACAACCTGTTGAAGATTTTTAGAAAATATATTAGAGATTGCAGAATAGTATTTCAAAATTAGTTGCAAAATATCTTTAGGTTATATAATATAAAAAAATATTTTAGGTTATGAATTTGTAAACATACATAATTTGAAGTATAATTCCGACATTTTAAATCCAAAACGAAGTTGAATTATGTGAATGTTACAGGCAGGGTAAAAGAAGAAAGTAAGGGAGGGAGTAAGAAAGAGAAAAATAGTGTTTCTAAGTGTTGTCGTTTTGCATAGTGTTTCAGTCCCTTCTTCCATGCTACGTCCCTGGTTTATTTCGTGTTCTTCTTAAGAAGTAATTGATTTCGATATCTCGTATCAAAGAAATAAATCTTTGAGTATTTTCCATTAGTTACTTTTTCAATAAATATATATAATAAGATCTAAATATTTAAGTATAAAAAATATTCTATTAACTAAGTTTTATTTTACAACAGAAAATATTCGATTACGATTACTAAAAATATTTAAAAATAGATCTATATTTTCATTGTTTAGGGTTTAGGGTTATTTTCACTGTAAACCCTTCTCGATCCTTCAATGGAGTCGTCGTTGAAGTCGGTAGTAGGTGATTGTGAAGAACGAAACTGGAATGATCTTCCGCGAGACCTTATGTGTACCATTTTTCAGAAGCTAGGCACAATCGAAATCCTCACGCGCGCCCAGTACGTGTGCTCTTTATGGCGCACCATCTCCAAGGACCCTCTCCTGTGGTGCACAATCGACATGGCCAATTCCGACTACATGGACTTCCAGTTACGGGTCATGTGCCGCCGCGCAATTCGCTATAGCTGCGGCAACTTGCGCCGTATCAACATCGAGAATTTCGGCACCGATCATCTCCTCCGCCACATCACCGATTCGTGAGTTCCACTTCCCTCTCCTATTCCATACTTTCCTCGCTTTTAGCTCTTTCTCTGTCTCCTTAATTCTCAAACCTTTTCCACTTGCTTGTTCCTATGTCAAAGCATAGTTATTTTTTGCATGTGTGAGGTGTACTATGTATGTATTTAATAATGAAATTTCACAGCTTGTAAATTTGACAGTTTTAGATTGTTTTAGTAGTAGTGTGGCTATATATATGTGTGTGTAGAGACTTGAACCTTGCATTTGATGGCATTTGGCAGTACAAATCGTCTACAATGGCTACGTATTGCAAACTGCTATCAGATTTCAGGCAAAGGGTTGTGTGATGTTGCAAATAAGCTTCCTGAGTTGGAGGAACTTGATATAACATCCCGCAACTTAACGAAGGAATCTCTGGAAGCTATTGGGCGGTGTTGCCCTCTCTTAAAATCACTGAAATTGAACGTGAGTAACAGACGTCAACTCTTTGAGCGTAATGAGGATGCATTTGCTATTGCAGAGACCATGTCTGGGTTACGCCGTCTCCAGATTATTGGAAGCAAAATGACTGATGATGGCTTGCTTGCTATTCTTGATGGATGTCCTGACCTTGAATCTCTTGATTTACAAGAGTGTTGGTATGTTAAGTTGGAGGGAAGTTTGAGTAAGAGATGTGCTGAACAGATCAAAGATTTACGGATTCCATATGAGTACCCCTCTCAAGATGAAATTGATTATCGATTACTTTATGATGATTACTCATCTGGCCTCTCTGACGTCGATTTCTTATTTGATGATCATTTTTCAGGTCCAAGTGACTTTTCTGATCTTGATTACGATAGTGATCAATATAATGACTACTAAGAGGAAAACTTGTGCTGTGAATATTTCAGTTACAATGCTTCCCAGTAAAATATCCTTCACCTTCTGCTGTGATGCTGCCTTTTGATGAAATTGTACGTTATCACTTTTTGGCAGTGTATCATTTATTTTTCTTTATTTTTAATTTTGTTGAAGATGTTTTTATTCATTAGGTCAAATAGCTCCCTTTCTCCGAATAAGTCTTTGCCGTCTTTCTTAATAATTTGATTATGTCTCTTAAGCTTTAGAGTGGCAGCCTCTTAATATTTTCTGCACTAATTTTTCCTTGGAGAATTATATACACATTATAAATAGTCATATATATATATATATATATATATATATAACTCAAAGCAAGGCTAAGTGACTGTTAAGTTTGAATTTGGTGGCTTAGAAAAATCATAACATCTTAAGGTGGAATCAGTTTTATAATTTGAATCTAATTAATGTGATTTTTCACCCAATTTCATTATAAAAATTGTTAATTTGACATCACCATTCATTTTATATTTTTATTTGACATTGTTTTTTTATTAGTAAAATATTTTATATTAATAAAATAATAATATATATTAATGTTAAATGTGTGAAGAATGAATAGTAATTTCAAATATCACTACCATTTCATTATTTACACTTTCTTTCTCGTTACTAACTTTTAACAAAATTCTCAGTCAGACTTTTTCTCATTATTAACAAAATTCCCAGTCAGACTTTTTATTTTACAAATTGATAAAGAAATAATGAAGGCAACCTCTTGCACCCTGACCTGCACCCCATCATTTTAACAAAATTCCAAAAATACTCTTTAAATAAAAATAAATTCTAGAAAACACTTTTCAGAAATATGTTTTGAAAATTCCTTTCAAGAATATAAACTTTATATTCTGAAAAAAAAATTCAAAATATATTTTTAAAAAGTATTTTTGGAAACAGGCTATTCAATAAAAGTTCTCTTTCTTTAATATTGATTGGGTCATGGATTGGGCCTAATAGAAGAGAGATCTCTTGCAGAGCAGTTGCTTTCTGTATCCCAATATTTTCAAGTTGCATCTTTATCAAATTTTTATCCTTTCACAATTTATATTCAAATTATACAATTTAGAAAATAATTTTATATTTTTTAATATTCAATTTAAAATATAAAATATGTATTTCAAAATATATTATACAAAATTGTGTTTTAATGTATATTCTAAAATACATATTTAGTATTCTGATTGTACAGAAATAAAAGTTTATCTTTTTAACATTTTAGGGTATATAAAAGATCATTAGATTGCACAAAGACTACATAAATTATTTTTAAAATGATAAAATTGAAATTTCCAATTAAAATACGAAATGAAGAATGCAAGTGCCCTCTTGCTATGGTGAGAGAAGTATGAAGTGTGCTTTATTCTTGTTCAGCAGGGTGTCTACGATTTGGATTTGGTAGAAAAGTAGAAACTCAATTGGGAAGGAAGAAAGGGTCTCAAATTCATTTCCAAAACACAATAACAGATAAATTTGAATTAGTGCTACGACTACAGATTTGTATTTCGAAACAAATACAAATTTTATATTTTAAAACACAAATTTGTATGTGAAATTCAGAATACAAATATAGAACACAAATTTGTATCCTAAAAAAAAAAGTTTAACATGGATTGAATAAAGATATTTGACATTACTGTTCACATAATATTTCTACTTTACAATCTTTTAAAATAAAATATTATAATAGAATAATAACTTCTTTGGTTATAAACTGAAAGTGAAAAACAACAAAAGAAATGTTAAAGTATCATCGCTCTTGCTAATTATATAACTAAGGGAGTTTTTAGATAGAAAATTCCAGATAACTAAAACTCAAAATGCATTAAATTTGAAATATTTAAGTTTGTGGTGTTGCAAGAAGAAAGAGCCTCAATATTATTATTTTTTTTACCAGAAAGATTATTTTTATTGACCAATTATACAGTGTTTTTGTCTGGGTCACTTTTTGTAGTTTAATTTTTTTTTTAGAATTTCAACATATAATTGTGAGTGTTCCTTGATTAGACTATACTCTTACATACACTACCCCCAATCATATTTGAAAAAAAAAATGTTGAGGTGCAAACCTTGGTTGATCCCAATAATAAACCATCAAAATTTATTAGCTCTCTTCACACACTTCTTTTTTAATTACCTTGGTAATCACAAATCTTGTTAATAATTCCTTATTCCTAATCTTGTTATATGTGATCATTTTGTTGACAAGCTTATTTATGTCCGTACTTATTTAATATTCAACAGGGAATCAATGGCAATGTGGTTGTCTCCTTTTTTTTTTTTTTTTTTTTTTT
>Ga0209700_100958_pt1 | contig 58224 bp, 29 predicted proteins | sample SiratroredBW_FD_187528 | JGI IMG/M metagenome (GOLD analysis project Ga0209700, IMG submission 187528) | Root nodule microbial communities of legume samples collected from California, USA - Siratro red BW (SPAdes) (version 2) | ecosystem: Host-associated > Plants > Roots > Nodule | place: USA...
AGGTTATTAAAAACTTAAAAAAAAAAAAAAGAAGAGTTGAACTTAGGTGAGTCTTCTTTGAATGAAGAAAATAATAATATAAATATAGGTGAAAATAACAATATATAGATGAAGACAATAATAAAATAGTTAACAAAGATAATAATTTTGATTCTCAAACTCATGATAATAATTTTGATTTAGGATAATGAGAATAAAATTACAAGAAAAAAGATTTTAATATTAAAAATATATATGATCAAAGCCAATGGGAGGATATTGATACGAAATTAAGAGACTTATTAGTAGAAAAAGGCCCTATTAGGATAACTGATATAGATTTTCTAAAAGATAAATACTCAAGATACTTTAAAATTGATTATTTCTTATATATTATAGATAAAGCAATTACCACACTCCAAAATAGATTTGAACAATTTAAAATATATGAAAATATTTGGTTTTTTATTTAGTATTAAAAAATTAAAGTCATTGGGTTGTGTACTTTTGAAAGAAAAATGCTTAAACCTTTAAAAGTATTGGAAACATGATAATTTGTTGGATCTTGATGACTTAGATTTATTTTCAGAATTAAATATCTTAAAAGAAAAAGAGATTATAGGATTAGAAAATGATAAACCAATTGACATTCTTAATTATATAAAAAGAATAATTCTTCCAAATGATGCATATATAACATATAGAATATTGTTAACAATTGGAGTATGAGTGAGTTAAGTTGAAATGAGTTTTTCAAAACTTAAACTAATAAAATCTTATTTAAGATCAACCATATCTCAACAAAGATTATTAAATAGATTAACTTTATTGTCTATTGAAAAATATTTTAAATGAAATTAATTATGATAATTTAATAGATAATTTTGCATCATAAAAAGTTAAAAAAATAAATTTTAAGTAGAAATATCATAATTTTAATTATTTTATTAATTTAAAAAAGACCTCATTTCTTCAATTGGCGCCTCCTAAAGTCTTGAACCGGCACTAATCGACAAGTATATATATATATATATATATATATATATATATATATATTATGCTTTTTCCTTGTAATATTATTATGAAAAAAATATTATTTTTCTCTTAGAATTAGTTACTGCTTTTGTGTAGTCTATATTTTTTTTGCTTTATTTTCTAAATAGTTACAGTTTAAAAAAAATTCACCCATCTGTTACTTAACCATCATCCCCTATTTGTTATTTAACCTTCACTTTTACTCTGATTTATTTTTTCTTAACATAAAATGTGAAGGGATCTAAGAGAATTGTACAAGTCATATTTGGCAGTCACAATATTGTAGAGATAGTAGACATAGAGGTTTTTGTTGGAAGAGTTCAAGATGTCAGGTGTTAACAACAATAACAACAAGGAAGACAAGAAGTCCAGCGAGCAAGGAGCACACATTAACTTAAAGTCAAGGAGCAGGTACATTCTTAACACACATTAACCTTAAAGTCAAGGGGCATGTACGTTCTTTTGTTCGGTTAATTCTTCCTTTCTTTCCATTTATAGGGTTTTGCTTTTCTATTAGATGTTACTTGAGTGTCGTAGATCTTCGATTTTGCATTCTTGTGAGTTTGAGATCGTCTTGCAGTGTTTATTGTATTATGATTATGTGTCAAAGTATGCCTTTTTTTTTATTTTTTTTACTGGGGTTTTATTGTTAGGGTGACTCGGATTATGTTTTGTTTTGGTTTGGATTTATGGACTTGGGTAAAAATTGAAATTTGATGTTTTATTTTAAAATTGTTAATTTTTAGTTAGATGTGGTAGGATGGGAACGAGGTGTTCTTCAAGATCAAGCGAAGCACCCAATTGAAAAAGGCTTATGAGTGCTTATTGTGATCGACAGTCGGTTGACTTCAACTCCATTGTTTTTCTCTTTGATGGTCGTCGCCTTCGTGTTGAGCAGACTCCCTGATGAGGTTTGTGTTTCCTTCATTGTACTCTGAGCCTATCTGCTTTCTCTCCCATCAACCTAACTGAGTTAAGGAAGATATTTCTATAAGTGAATACTAAATATCATTCTCTTGATTATAAATTATAAGCTCAATATAAATGTTAATAGAACATATATGCATATTTGTGATACTTGACATATCTAGTTAAGACAATTTATTAAATAGTAAACTTATAATTAAGTTAAATTCTTTGTTTGATTACATGATACACTCAATCATCATAGACAGTGAATTGATGATCCTCCGTCACACACACATATTCATCATAGATCATGAGTTGATGATCCTCCATTGTTGTCTCTGCTTTAGGCCTCTTAAAGTCTTGAGCCGCCACTAGCGTAGAGTTACCCTTGAAAAATTTGATTCTTAGTGAGATAATTGCTTAAGGAGAGATGGTTGCATGTGACATCATTTGTCACGTGGTGAAAGCCAAGAGGGTCAAGTCGCAATTGAATCATAACGATTGAGTTGTTACACTCTTAAGTAGACAAAATTGAGCTCTGACTATTAGTTATAATTTTTGACCTAGTTTTTTTTATCGACAATAAAAAAAATATATTAATATACAACAATACTAAATGCATCTTTACAATGTTACAATGACTAGACTTTGCAAATTAAGTGAGAATAATTTTGAAGGAAGATTCTAAATAAAGTATCATTTCATCAATGTATGCATGCTCAATTTGGTATACTTAGTAATAGAAAATCATCTCAAAGATAAAAAATGTGATTTACGCATCTCATCATATTGTATAAGAGATTATGTTAGCCAAAAGTCATGAATCTCTGAAAAACTTTGATACACAATGCTCTGAATCACATAATCTACAACAATGCTTTTTGTACACTTATACAAGGAAACACTTCAATATAAAAGAAACTAAAGTTCCAATATACAACTAACCAGCCTAATGTGCATGAGAACAATGTTGAAAAGTCTTACAATACTTAAGTTGTAGTCCATCTTCTAAACAACTTAGAAAGAGATTTTTATTGTAAACCCTTCACCATTATGAAGTTGTCTCTAGAAGAAAGGAGAGTATAGTTTCATATCTACTTTTTTAAGTGTAAACCTTATAAACAAATAATTTATTATTATGTAGTCTAGAAATGTTTTATGTGTTTTTCCTATATATAGTTAATGTAGCGTGTTAAACTCAATGAGAATTTTAGAGATTAGTCTAAATAAATTTTATAAATTTAGTTTGAAAAGATAGTGCGTTTCAAATAGACAATAATGATTATATATATTTATTGTAAATTAGTTAGAATTGACAATAATGAAATTTGTAATTTCATTTGATGAGTGAAACTTTTGATAATTAACATTAAAAAATTAAATGTAATATAGACTTAAGTGAACCAATAAATTTATGTTAAATGTAACATTATTTCATTAATTATTGACAATCTGTATAAAGTGTAACATACTATTTAAAATTTTTTTGCAAAAGTATTTTTATAAACTCTATTCAAATTTCTTTATAAAAATAACGTGTTATTTCAAACTACATCGGAGATCATATATTTAATATTACCGTAATTATTTTTCATCTTTATAATTTATTTATTATCTATTTATTTTAATAAATATTTTTTATTTAATTGTTAGACTAAGAAACTCGTATTTAATCTTTATATTCATTAAAAATAATATTAAAAATGAGAAATAGTTCTCTAAGATTTAAAATTAAAACAGTTTAATCTCTTGACATAGTTATAAAAGTTTGTTTTCCCGTAATAAAACAAAAAATAGTCATACATGTCTTATCACTAGAGTCATATGAAAATTAAATTCACGAATAAATTTTAATTCAATGGGTACATAAATGATCCCCTAATTTTTGTCGAAACACCCCGTTATAATCACAATTTACCTTACTCAAAAAAAGTTTGTGAGTGTTGAATAGTTAAGTAGAAACCTAAATTCCATGAATATCATCAAACTTGACTTTTGTGCATGACGTGATGCCTCTTCTTCAATGTCAAATATGAAACGTTTTCCATTTTGAAAGAGACAGCCACAGATACATAATTAAAACTCCAAACCCTAGTTCAGTAGTAGTTGGCAATAAATCTCATATTCAAGTTTTGGGATCAGCATTATCGATGTTTTGCACGAGTATGTATATAGCAAATGCTCTTTTTTCCCAAGTGGAATTCAAATGTTAAGTAGAAAATATGAGTGAATTCACGTGCAAAATATATAATTATATTTTTTAATTTAGTTTATTTTTCTTATAAAGTATAATATTTTCTATTTAGATGATTCACGCGTACATCAATAACATATCTCATACAAAGTAAAAATAATCGTTGAAAACAATCTGTTATATATGTATACATATATATATATATATATATATATATATATATATATATATATATATAAAAAAGAGAGTTTTTATTAATTCTTTAATTCTTTTTACAACCTCAATTTATTCGTCTCTCCAAGGTTTTGAGTTTTTTTTTTCTCTCCTCAGTTTAATTAAGACATCTTCATTTGGGAATTTATTTTATAGACTCACATCAGAAAATTATGTCTTTGATAATTAAGAAGATAATTCATAACAAAAGATGTCCCCTGAAAAGAAAGAAAGAAAATATCCGACAAAAAAAAATAAAGATGTTCCTGAAAAGATAGAAAAAGAAAATAAGATGCTCGATAATAGAAAAAAAAAGATGTCATCTTTTAAAAAGATAAAAATAACTGTAGACTATCTAAAACATTTGAATTTCGTAATGTAATTGAAATTTGGCTTTGTATAAATAGCCCCTCGAAGAAGATTTCTCTTGTAATAATATTGATGGTTGAAGAATTCAACGAATTGTTGCAAAGAAATTCTCCTTCTTAATAAGTATTAATAGTTTCTTTCTCTATTTTTCTGCAAAGTCTTTCAATATATTTGCATGTCCGCATTTCCTTCACTATGAATTATAACCGCATTTCTTCTATTTGCCTTTTTCTGAGTTCTCTACCTCTGTTGCTTAAAAGAACTCATAATTATTTATTTAGGATATAACTTAATAAACTAGACCAAGATAATTATTTATCATGGTCGTAAGTCGTAATTGATCTTTTATAATAGTCATATTATTCACAATGAATTAAGAATTCCATGTATTTGTTTAGTTCTTCTTCTATCTTTTTATATTTTATTTCAAGATGTACATATCTTATTTGAATTTTCTTGTAATTTATTAAACTTAAAAAAATCAGTTTCTTGGGTCTCGCGGATGCTCTAAATTTCTTGATTTCTAATAAGTTTTATGAATTAAAATAAAATTCCATTTGACTCAATCCCCTTTCCGAAACCTGGAACGTATATTTGGGTTAGGAATGGTGTTCCTAGTATAATTTATTTTGTTAATATAAAATCTTTTTATATCATTTTCCTTTGCTACAAATACTACTAGCATTGGATAATTTATATTGTATCTTTAAATGGGAGTTATTTGTGGTAAATAATTTTTGTATGGTTTTTTCATAATATTGAATAGCCACAAATTTTTTATGAAACGATTTACCTATTCGTAAAGCCACTAATACTTGCTATTTTTTCGTGAATATCTCTTTTCTGTACTTATAGTTTTATATTTCTAATTTCTTTTTTTAACATTTTTATTTCCTTTTGTAGATCATTAATAGTTATTTTTTGTGTTCTTTAATTTCGGTTTGTTTTAAGATTTTTGCGAAGTCATATCCGGTGAAATTGGATGAGCCTGGGACAAGACTAAAGGTTTTCGAGAGAAAACAACTATTATATTGTTGATATAATAATAATAACTACTAGGACAATTAATTATTAATGATTTATTCGTAATATTAATTTAGTACATCTAACTTAACGACACCAAGTTTATTAACAATGAATATATCAAATAGCAACTATTATGTAGACTGTAATAAAAAAAATGTTGGACCAATATTTTTATTTCATAACTTTGACAGGTTGAGAGATTTAAGTTTTAATTATGTTTAATACAAAATTTTCTATACGTAAAATTATATTTAACAGAAGCTATATGATCAACGCACTTATATTTATAATTTAATGATTCATTCATGTTTGCATTTTATTTCTTATACTGTTTAATGATTATGTAATTCTAAAATAAACTATGTATTAATAACATAAATCAAATTTACACATTATAAATTATTGCTGATATAATTTTTAATAGAATTATGATAAAACTCAGTAAACTTACAATTAAATGCCTTCGTTAATTTTGGTCAAGAATTTAGTAATGTTATATGACATTTAATGGTATAACTGTAGTAACACTTATATAAAGTGGATGCGATAGATATGTCATACAATAAAGTAACACTGAAAAAATAGGAAATAGATTAACAATTAAATTAATCAAAATCTAGTAGTGATTAGGGAAGGTGTTTGATTTTTACCAAAGTTTTACTTTGTTAATTATTATTATTCTTTTTGCATGTTGTCATGAACTGTAATAAAATAAAGAACTTTATATTCAAAACACAAAAAATATAATAAAATCTTTCTATATGCTTTCTTCACAAGCAATCCATTTAAAATAAACAAGACAAACAAACACAGTTTACACAATCCAAGATCAAGAAAAAAAGTTTCCAAAAACAAGTTATATATTCCAATAGTGGGATTATCTTAACTTTAGCTTTATATTAAACAAAATTTAACCAATATATTTGAAACTTCTCACGATTAGTGGTATTTGGTATACTTTCTCTTTCTGAAATTGCACATGTTTGACAAAAGGTGCAAATTTCAGAAAAAAAGTAACATTAAAAAAGAGAGAGTAACCCAATTTAATTGCTATTTAGTTTAGTAATTACATTATGGTTGCTTTCTACACAATTATAAAGTGATTAATTTTAGGTTTGCCTAATCCCAACTATTGGTTCACCTATTTTGACATTATTTTCTCTTTAGACTAAGTAATCCACCAATTACATAGGATTAGGTCGTAATCGAAAGTGTGAAACAATATGAACATTTTCAATGAGGAATCTAGAAAGTTGATTTAGTGATTCACCAAAACTTTGTGTTTCGATCAATTACTTTCATCAAACCAAGGTGTTTTTTTTTTTTTAAAATAAATTTAAAGAATAATAAAATTAATGTGTGACATTGAAATTGCATTTACATATATATATATTTTTTAATGACACTAATGACATTAATTTTTCGTTGCAATTTTCAACTTTGGTATATTGACATCAACACGTTTACCTTTCTTTCTTTTTGCTTAAAAAAAAGTCGTGTTATATCAACAATATTAAATAGTCCATATTTCATACGTCATGTGTATTAAAATGCCGATCAAATATATACAAAGTAATTGTCAATATTTTATGAGAGTGTTAATTTGGTTAATAAATATCCTGTACAAGGAATATAATTTGCATTCTCTTATTTTCTTAATTTAAAAAAAATCAATTTTTTATTAGTAGAATAAAAAATCAATTTTTTTTTACTTCCTTATTTCTTTGTTATTTTTTTTTTCAATGATCTTGTAATTTACACATCTATGCTATTAGGATGAAACCTGAGTAATATCACAAACTTACAAATAGAAAAAATAAAAATAGTACAAAATTAATTGACAAAAGAACATAAACATTTTTTAGACAGATGAAAGGAAAAGATGAAAAATTATTCTATGAAAGTTTTGAGTACTATCTGACACCGATGTGTGTGTTCTTTAATTATTGTCATGTAGGTATTTAACAAAGGTTAGAAGACATAATCTAATATTGAAGTGGGATAAAATAATTGATGATTTTTAATTTCAGAGATTATTTTGTTATAATCTAATTTCAATCTAATTTGGACAGAAAATGAAAATTATATTGGAAACATTTCACATTGGATAATTAATTTGTTATCAAGTTACATGTTTAATTAGTATATTATATTGTGCTAAATAAATGATGGTAGTTGGTCGTTGTCCCTTGCCAGAGGCATTTTCATGCTGATAAAGTGAATGTCTTGTTCATGTATCGTGAAAGTCAAATTCGCCCACCCTCTCATATCAGAGCTTCTTTATTTGTTTTTTCTTTCACCATTTTTTTAATGCATTTGGTTCAAATGCACAGTTGTGAAAAACATGGCCTTCCCACATCATCAACCCCCACATGTTCTGCTGCATTTCTTCTTGCGGCGACCTGGTCTCCCAGACAAGACAATACCCACGAACCATCGCACACTGTCACGCCCTTTCACTTTCACCTTCTTGGTACTTAACATGTCTTACACCCATCTGTTACTTTTTGCCTTTTTTTATGTATTTGTTTCAAAGTTTGAGTCTTTTTGTATTTTGGCTTCAGTTTTGCTTCTCTTGTCTCAGGTATTCTCCTTTAGTTTCAAAGGGTTGTTTCTGAAGTGGGTTTTGCTTTGGTTTTATAGCTGCTGGGATTTTGAACTTGTATGCATGTTTCTTACTTGGAATGAGATAATTGTCGTATTGATGTATCAGTCTGCACTAGTCCATTATCAGTATGATTTCAGCTGAATATATCTGCAAACATATGTATTGATTGCCTTTTTTTCTTGTATGAATCTCTTAGGTGCTAATTGACATGAATCCTTTTTTTTTTTTTTTTGATGCAACATATCAATGGAATTCTCTCTTAATTTTTCACAACATGGTATCAGGGAGAGAAAAGCACACTGCTTAGTTCATGAGAGATATTTGAGAGTTCTAGCGTTTTTGCATTCTTAGGATGTATCTTTCAAAGAGTTTCAAGCATGAGGTTGTTGTCATCCTGTGGTTTTGCTGCTATATGCTACATACTGCTGGGCAGAATAACATCACTAGTTCTGTTGAAGGTATGTTTTTCTTGCTTTCTTTTTGCTATTCTCTTATTGCTTTGCTTCTATTAGGCATGCACTAATGTTTTTGGGTAGTTGGTTCCTGACATGATACAAGAGTCTCTATAATTAAATTATTTAATTTAGAGTCTTATTCTCGTCTTCTCTATTCCTCTATATAATTAAAAAGTGGAATTTAAGCACAGGGTAGCAGGACTTGTGCACTAACCATTCTATTACTCACACTTCTTTTTAAATTGAGAAACGAGAACAGAAACCCATTATTTCAATAAAAGAAAAGAAAAAAAAAAACTGGGTACTAGCTGTGAAGTGTTGCTTATAATGTGTACTATATTTGTTGGTTCTATTGATGATATGATGTTTGCATCTGAATTAATGTGCAGTTGAAGCATTGAGAGCCATTAAGAGTAGTTTGATTGATCCTAATGGAAATTTGAGCAATTGGAAGGATGGAGACCCATGTACATCAAGGTGGAAAGGAGTTCTGTGCTTCAATGAAACACAAGAGGATGGCTATCTGCATGTTGAAGAATTGTATGAATTCTATCTTCTACTCAGCATTTCTTTTTCATAATTGATATTAACATTTTCAGGCTTCTATTTCCTTTGTCCATCTTTTATTAGAAAAGTGCTTGTGGCACACTCTCTCTCCAAGATTCTCTCCATTATTGACTAGAATTTATTGGAAATTGCAAATTTTTCACGCTCTTGATTTATAGATATGGATCCACCAAAGTTTTTTATTTTCATTAAATTTCAGCCTAGGTGAGCGTAGAGTGTTGCTAGCCTTCCTCCTTTTGTTATTCTCTCTAACTCTCCTTCATGGGTTTGCAAATAGATCCAGTCTCATTATTGTAGTTCAAACACCTTTCTACTCTTTAGTTTATACAATGTACAATAGAAATTAGTATAATCACCTAAACGGGATGAGAGCTGTGGGCCACAACAAGTGAACACTTCTTTATGATGATCTTTTCAGCATATTTTGATAAGTTTACATGTCTTGATCAATTTCCTTTTATTTCTATATCAGTAATTCAATACTTATAATGCAGATCTATCAATCTGTGTGAGAATTGAGAGCTTTCTTTTCACTTCTACTCTATTAAGTTTGTTTTTTTTGTCTGTAGGCAATTGCTGAGTTTGCAACTGTCTGGAACCTTGGCACCAGATCTTGGCAAATTAACATACATGAAAAGATTGTAAGACAATACTTGATTTGATGTTTGAAAGGACAAATATTCTGAACAATTTTCAGTTTAGCATTTGCTAGATGCCATTTTCACTTGTTGCAGCTTTTACTTACCTACTTCCTCTGATACATGTCTTTCTTTGTATTCTAAAGGAACTTTATGTGGAACAACATAAGTGGCAGTATTCCGAAGGAAGTTGGCAATATCAAATCTTTGGAACTTTTGTAAGTTGAGCCCTTTAGGCATGTATGTTAGTCATCAAATTGATTGAACAATTCAGTTGTTTTATTACATTTTAACACATATTAATGGATAAACATCCTTGTCATTGCTTGAATTCAGAGGTGATATAAGTAAATTGAATTTAAATATTGTTTCCTCAAGGGATAAAAGATAAATTTGAATGGTTGTATGAATAAAGAAGTAGTAATTTAACAAGAGTTGCATAATTTCTGCATTGTTTCTCATTAAATGTGTTTTCTGCAGGCTCCTGAATGGAAATAATTTAACAGGTCCACTACCAGAGGAGATTGGCTATCTTCCAAACCTGGATAGAATACAAATCGATCAGAACCATATATCAGGACCTATACCTACGTCATTTGCAAATCTGAACAAGACAAAGCATTTGTAAGTTTTTGACAACGAAAATGTAGTATAAGAATGACCACTCTTTCTATTTTTACATTAACTCTTTTATTTCTCAACATTTGTTATGATGACCTAAAAATAGAAAGAAAATAATGTTTAATCCCCCTCTCCCCAATGGAGCAGTCACATGAACAACAACTCTCTCAGCGGGCAAATCCCACCAGAGCTTTCCCGATTACCAAGTCTTGTTCACCTGTAAGTTGGTAATTGATATCATTGACATCTCCAGCTACTAATATTTTTTTTCATGTGGTTTTTTAATTCTTAATGATCATGCCTATATCTCTGTTTCTGCAGTCTTCTCGACAATAACAACTTATATGGATATCTCCCCCCTGAGCTGTCCGAGTTGCCAAATTTACTCATCATGTAGGTTTCTTATTGTTTAAGTAATATATACGTAAGCATGTATAATTTTATTTCTTTTTATTTTTGGATGGAAGAGCACATGGAACTAGTTTCAAGAGACATCTTATTAGATTTCAGAGAAAAAACAAGAATGTGTATGGTATTGATTTTAGTAAAAATGGTCTGACAGTTATAACTGTTAGTGGAGTCAGTTATAATTGTCTAACAGTTACAGTTGTAACTTACTATGACGGCTAAGCAAGGAAAAGGAGAAAAAAGGTCCTATTTATTCTTTATAAAGGAAGAATTGAGAATACTTCTGAAAACACAAGGAAAATGATCTTGATATGAACAACTTGTACCAAATAGAGAAATGAAATTTTCTTTCAATTTCATCTGATGTTTTAGCTCTTGATCAATCTTCGGTTGTAAGAAGTGAAATTTCTAGGCAAGTAGTGGAAGACAGGGCGGGCTACTTTGCCAGCTATGTCATCAATCATAGATTTTGATACACCAATATTTGAAATTTGCTACGTTTGTCACTGTAGAATTTTAATACTTATCAGATGTTTCTACTTTTCAATTGTTGACTGTTTTAATAAATATTCCTTGTTGTTTAATTAGGTTTTTAAAGTGTTTCTTTATCTTGTTTTTGCAGTCAACTTGATAACAATAACTTTGGAGGAAATGGTATTCCTGATACGTATGGCAACATGTCAAAGTTGTTGAAGATGTAAGTGAATTCTGTACTTCCTTGAACACTGTTGGAGGAGAACACCCAATCACTATATATTTCTTCTATCCTCTGCTAAATAAATTTCTCGCCAAAGAAGAAAATTTAATTTGGTCAAGATGAAGGGTTTGATATCAAGATTGACTGTCTAAATGTGTTAATGGTTTCTTGGCATTATTAGGAGCCTTAGGAATTGCAGCTTACAAGGGCCAGTTCCTGACTTAAGCAGGATACCTCGCCTTCTTTATCTGTAAGTTCTGTTATATGTATGTAATAAGAGAAGTATCTTATCCTGAAAAAATGAAGATTCTAATATACATATCTGGAAAAGAAAATTTCTAGTGCAGTTTGTAACTATATTTACTCTATTACTTGTGTAAATGCCAGCGACCTCAGTTTCAACCAGTTGAATGAATCGATTCCTCCCAATAAGCTTTCAGAAAATATTACAACCATGTGAGAATCTCTATCATTCCATCTGTTGTTCGATTTTACATTTAATTATTTGGATTCCATGTCATTTTGCCAATATTTTCCTCATATGTTTATTGCTAATATGATAATTTTGTTTTTTGACCTCTTGTGATACTTGCAGTGATTTATCAAACAACCGCCTTACTGGAAATATTCCATCCTACTTTGTTGATCTTCCACGTCTTCAGAAGTTGTAAGTTGGTTTCTGTTTTGTCCCCTTTTCTTCTACATCAAGCTATATTACATCGTACATAATATAAGCCAAACAAGAGTTACTACTATCTCCCACCTTATGTCAGTTACAGATCATATATTGAATTACTAATGAGATGTTTTATATCGAAGTATTGAACTTTTATATTTTTTATTTAATCAATCATTTTATAAAAAATGTTTTTTTTATTCTAATATCATTCTATTGGGCAGGTCACTTGCAAACAATTCATTGAATGGCAGTGTTTCTTCCTCCATTTGGCTGAATAAGACTTCAAATGGAACAGAGAACTTTCTTTTGTAAGATATTAAGTGATAAATTCCCCAATTTTGAGAATTTTACTATGCTAATATTTTACGAGAGAAAAGGATTCACACCTTAAACGGAAACACACTGATTTCCTCAAAAGAAGATATTATTCGAGCCCCTCACTATCCTCCACAACATTCACTTACAAAGGAAAACACTTCCTTTCACCCTGGAAAAGTCCTGTCAAAATCAACAACATACACCCTACCCTTGACCCAACATGGCTGGTCTCTATGTACAGGCTAACCCCGACTGAGTCACCCCCCACACCACAACCTTGTTCTTTATTTTTCAATTTTCTTCTATAATGCTCTCTCCACACTTTTTCATTATCCTTTTGCCTAACATAATATATATCTGTTTGTCTGTATTTCCCTCTGCATAGTTGATGCTACTCAGTACATTCTGGTTTGCTGAGCATTGATTTCTGATCATGCAGGGAGTTGCAAAATAATAGCCTTACAGCCATATCTGGAAATACTGATCTTCCTCCAAATGTCACAGTTGTGTACGGTTCTAAACTTATTAGCTATTATTGTCAGTTTGTTATTAAATCATCGTAGTGTGAACTGGAGATTTTCATATTTTTTCTCCTTGTTATGCATGTTCTAAAGATTACATTACTATGCCAAAGGTCAAGAATATAACATTGGATTTACCATAATCCCGTATTTTTTAAATAGCTTCACACGTCATTATTTGAAAAAAAAAATTAATTTCAGGCTTGATGGGAATCCCCTTTGCTCAAACACAACCTTTGTTCAGTTCTGTGGATCTGAAGGTGCTACTGTAACAAATGGCTCATTCATTACAAACTCCAGTGTCTGTCCCCCTCAAGGATGCCCTCCTCCGTATGAGTACTCTGTCAATTGTTTCTGTGCGCTTCCATTGATTGTTGCCTATCGGCTGAAAAGTCCTGGATTTTCAGACTTGACTCCATATTTGAATGAATTTGAGACCTACATGACTCATGGTCTTCAATTATCTACTGATCAACTAGAATACACTTTTTATTGGCAAGTAGGACCTCGATTGAGAATGGACTTGAAGTTTTTCCCTCTATATGTTAATAGCACTAGCAATCACACTTTCAATAGAAGTGAGCTCCTACGGATCACAAGCATGTTCACAGGATGGCTAATTGAAGACAGTGATCTGTTTGGCCCTTATGAACTGATTGGCTTCGATCTTTTGGGTCCTTACAAGGATGGTAAGTCTTGGAAATTTCTTAGGATCTCCTATAGTGCTTTGATGGAATAAGGACTAATGCATACTTTGAACAATAAAATTGTGATCACATTTTCTTCAGATGGATAAACACGGGTGAGAATATTATAGAAAGAAAAATAATGTCAACAGAAGAATCTCTATCTCTTATTCTGATTCAATGGAATACAAGATTAGATATGAGAGAATAAAGAAAGACAGTGCAGATGCACTGAAGCCCTTTAAGTCTCATCTCTATAAATATAGTTGTTATATTATATGGGGATGTTTCATTTTCTGAAAAGAAAGGACCAGAGAGAGCAAAACTACTTGTTTCATGTTTGATTTTATAAATACCATTTCATAGGACAAAAACAAAAGATGAAATCATAGAGGAATCCATAAGGAAGAAATAAATCAGGTATAGCTAATCCTTCAACCCACCAACTCCATACATTCTTGTCCTTTAAATAATTGCCTTTCCTGCTTCCCCTTGTTTTCTTAGTGAATATATGTTGACTTACAACCAAGCCCTAACATCCATTAATAGCTTACAAGCCATATATATATTGGACTATTAGGAGTCAAAAGGAGAGGATATTATGCCCACTTTTCCAATTTTGTTTTGACAAATATGTGCCATACTTTGAAATATTGAATATCATATTTGATAACTGTCACAAGACTATCTTCATACTGCTCATTATTGTTGCAGAAATTGGCAAGAAATCAAAATCAGGGATAAGCACAGGTGCACTGGTGGGCGTAGTTGTTGGGGCAATTGCTTGTGCAGTGACATTATCTGCAATTGTTACCCTTCTTATATTGAGAATCAAAATGAGAGGTTATCATACTGTTTCCAAGCGACGTCATGGTGAGTTCTGTAACATGAATTAGCAACTGTATTGCTACTTTTCTCTTTAATTTGTCTTTAAGTGCTTTGCCTTTTCACAATGAAGAAGTCTTGATGTTATTATTTTTGCCTGAACCATATCTGAAATCTAGTTTCTTTTAATGTCATCTAAAACAGTCTTTCTGGTTTCATATTAACCTTTGGGATGGCTTCTGTCGAAATGTCATAATAAATTGATTTCTTGAAATAGTTCTAAGATCTCTGTTAAGCCTCATATTAAAGCCTATTCTTGCATTCATTGATAAATGTCCTTGGATATTTTTCGTATTTTTTGTTAAGAGAAATTTGATTACATACAAAATAGAGAAAATACAAGTAGTAGGTAGGGAGGAGGGTAAGATATCATTAACTGAATTCTATACACAAACAAGGAACATGAAAAAATTGAACGCAGCAGAGGTCGTAATCTTTGCAAATAAGAATTCAGAAATAACAATGACCTTATGAACAGCTATGAATAGAACACCAAAGATAGCTCTAGCCCATAACCAGTATACAGGACAAGAGACACATTTTTCAGGGGTTAAGGAGTGCGTGGACAAGGTACAAGATATATTAATAAAAGGATAAGGCATCTGCCATTGAATTATCTATGGTTGTAAGACTATTTACCTTGTCTCTAATCAGGGTTGAAAAATCATCATGCTAGAAGTCTCATTGATGTAGCTTGTTAATCTTGTAATATTAAAGATGCTTGTGTATTTGAGCAGCTCATTTGGAAATTTTCTAATAAATATAGGAAGTTGCAGGTTGCTCGGATCCATTTTTATCCCTTTTTACCATAAGTTGTAAACATCAGCCTTGCTTGTAAATTGGATACTTATGACTAAGGAGGTGCTAATACCGCAATGGTTATACTTGTTTTTAATGTTTTTCAAAATGTATAAACAATTTAATTGCAGTTCAGATATTCATCTATAAGCTCTAAAGATATAGTTTACACTAGTTGTAAAGTTACTATTGTTTCTAGTTTTTCCTATCATAATTTCAACATTTTTGGTGGAATAATATCCATTTTTCTTCCTGTTTGAACTTGGTATATATAGAATTTCAAAAATTATGTGGTACTATGTATGTATTACAAACCATATCTGATTGGTTATAATGAATGGCTTTACTAATAAAGTCTTCTCTATTCACATAGACTTACGTTCATTTGCAGCATCTAGGATCTCTATTAAAATTGATGGTGTAAGGGCCTTTACTTATGGAGAAATGTCCTCCGCCACAAACAATTTCAGCATTTCTGCTCAAGTTGGACAAGGGGGCTATGGGAAGGTTTATAAAGGGACTCTTTCTGATGGCACAGTTGTTGCCATAAAGCGGGCACAAGAGGGATCTCTGCAAGGTGAGAAGGAGTTCCTCACAGAAATATCATTACTATCAAGGTTACATCATCGCAACCTTGTTTCTCTACTAGGATACTGTGATGAAGAAGGTGAACAGGTAATTTTTTTTTTATCCGAATTTATAAAATTTAACACACTATTTAATTTTAGTAATCTTAATGATTATCTTGATTCTTGATGTCCTTTGTGGAAGTTTTAATATCCAATAATCCCATAGATTTCTACCCGTTTTTAACTCCAAGAGGATGTTATATGTACAAAAAGTAAGAAACAAGCACTTAACGGCTTGGCTAGAACCACTTTAAACAAAAAGAAGGTCGTGACACACATCCAGCTGTTATTGAAATTTGGACTTTGTAGAGTCAATTGCGAAGCAACAGTTTATTTGATATTCACGTATGACTTAAACTTTCTTTTGCTTTTAACCTAGGGAAAATGCTTCATCCTAGTCCTTGTTCTTTTTCTAAATTTGGCTTTATAAACCCCCTTTCGTTCTTCTTTCTTTCTCTGACTGTATTGAATTCCTTCCATTTGGCTTTCATGCTTGCAGATGCTGGTTTATGAATTTATGTCTAATGGCACATTGAGGGATCACCTTTCTGGTATACATTATGTTCTTATTTTCTAATGTTCTGAAATTATTAAGACTTTGGTTTCATTGCATTGTTCTGATGAATGAGTAGCCACATGCTGTGAACATTTTCCTTGTCTCTAAGCCCAACAACTTAGATAATTTTTTTTACATAGTTGTGTGCCTAATTACCTTTCGATGTTGTCTCTCTTAAGAGTATGCTTATTGTTTACAGTTACAGCTAAAGAACCCCTGACTTTTGCCATGAGATTGAAGATCGCACTAGGGGCAGCTAAAGGTCTCATGTATCTACACACAGAAGCTGATCCTCCAATATTTCACCGAGATGTAAAGGCCAGCAACATACTGTTGGACTCTAAGTATTCGGCGAAAGTGGCTGATTTTGGACTTTCACGTCTTGCCCCAGTTCCAGATATGGAAGGAGTTGTGCCTGGTCATGTATCTACGGTGGTAAAGGGGACCCCGGTAAGGCTTTCATGATTGGATTTGGTTTTGGTTTTGCTAAATGAGGCACATGTATACTAAAAACAAGATTAAAAATCATATTGTTGCACTACCAATCTAGCTTAGGCACTAGTATAATACTACTAATGTAGGCTGTAATAGATAAACAAGTATAGGAATAGCGGATCAATGATATGGTAGCAGCTATCTCTGTACAGTATTATTAACAAACCGAATTAATACCATGGAATGAAAGCTACTAACATCGAGTATTAGTATATAGAGCATATAGAAATAAACAAAAGGAAATAACAACTAGAAAAGTTTAGAGAAAGATATACAGAATCATTCCCTTCCCCCATTCTCTCTCCTTAACTGAATTCTTGTAATATTGTCTAGCTTCACGCGTAGTCCTTGAGCCTCCAGTTGGTTATTTTGGGCCTTGTGCTTTGCCTCTTTTACTGACTGTAAGGATTTGCAACCACATGTCCTTCTTCCTTTATCCTTGCCATTGTCTTTTCTGCCACTCCTCTGTGTGCACTTGTTACCTAAGCCAGCTCTGTAATTATGCCACTCACATAAAATGCACTTAACTTCAATATTCCAAAACTTATTACCTATAAGCTGTCTCTAAATCTCTGTCCAGGATATGGGTTTTGAGAAAACTATAGAGGTTGACCTAGTTATGGCCAATGTCAGGAGTGTTTCTTTTGAGAAACGAAAGGTATTAAAACTTCAAAGGTATCAGAGCTTTCTGTGATAGCACCAAGTCGTACCTTGATTAGAGATTAAATAATGGTATATAACTTATAAGGATGACCAATTTAGCAAGATGGGTTAACATTTTAGGTTATATCATGCTTTATTCATGCAGTTGTCTCGGTCCATTTACGCTTCAGTAAAGAAATAGAATCTCAGCATGATTTTTGGAAGGTTGATTTTTATTTATTTAGTGAGTTTTAATCTAGTTTTCTCACTGTTTTGAATATGCAGGGTTACCTTGATCCCGAGTACTTCTTAACTCACAAGTTGACTGACAAGAGTGATGTTTATAGTCTTGGTGTTGTATTTCTGGAACTTTTGACTGGGATGCATCCTATCTCACACGGAAAAAATATTGTTAGAGAGGTATTTGCTTACTGTAGGACCTTTTTTTTTCTCCCTTTTCCCTATTGATAACAGCTGGAATGTTCAATTTATGCAATTTGTTTTGTCCAAAAACTTTTTCTGCTGTGTCATTATATTTTGCCCTCATATAGTTTGAGTGTTGTTTGCAATTGAATCATGTCACCTCAATACAAACAGAGAGAGCCCCTTTCTCTCTACATACAGGGTTATGTAGATCCATTTGTTGTCAGTGTCAATTCTTTGATTCTTTCTGTCTTCTCTTCAACACACGTTCTGTTTTTTGTTTATCAAATATTTACCTGGATCCTTTTTCGCTTAGTGATGTCCAACTACTATTCCATTAATCGAAGATTTTTGGTAGACATCATAACTAAGTATTCCACACCATCATAGGTTGAACCAAATTAAACAAATTTTCAAGGAATGTCTGTCTATCCTGTTGTTTTTGTCATGCAAATATTCCTTCAATCATTTCCTATGCCTTAAGATATCAAATAATAGAGTGTTTGACAATTTACTTTCTAAATCTTTCAGTATTTTAAATTAATCTGAGTACTTGGTGAGATCAGTCTTTAGCTTTCGGCTTCAAGTTCACCTTGACACTTTTTCTGAATCCTTTTCAGGTTAATATTGCATACCAAACAGGTGTAATATTTTCAATTATTGATGGACGCATGGGGTCTTATCCATCTGAGCAAGTGGAGAAATTTTTGACATTGGCCTTGAAGTGTTGCGAAGATGAGCCAGAGGCACGGCCTAGAATGGCAGAAGTGGTTAGAGAGCTTGAAAACATATGGTCTACAATGCCAGAATCAGATACCAAGAGAGCTGAATTTATATCCAGTGATTCTGCCAAAGCAGACAGTCACAGTATAGCATCTTCATCCTCTGCTTCTGCTATGAAGACTCCTTTTGTATCAGGAGATGTGTCTGGTAGTGACCTTGTTAGTGGAGTAATACCAAGCATCAAACCAAGATAGAATTATACAAGTCAAAAAGATTACCTTCACCAATCATGGTCATTCAAATGAGGTTGCCCTTAGCCTGTGCATTAAATAATGTGACCATATGGTACTACTTTTCATTTTCACCCTTTCAATTTTCTTCTGTGTATAATATGATAGACTGATAGAGCTCTAGCTAGTATATAACATCGATTTTGTACACATGGTTGTTTATATGTAGTGCTAGCTAAGTACTAGGGAATTGAATTCTGTTTGAAGTAGCTTATTCAAATGTTTGAAGTTCTTTCTTTCTTTCTTTTCTTGAAGTTTGAACTTTTAATTATATGCAAATATTCAAACTCTTCACTGATAGTCTAATCTAATCCTAATGGCTAAAAATGAGGAACTAACCTCTTGAACCATGTTTATAAATTATTATTTTATATTATTACCTGTTTCTTTACCTTGTATTGATACTGGATTATGAAGATTTTATACTGCAAATTGGAAGGATTTAAAAGTTGAGATTTGTTTTCAAGATTGTTCGGAAGTAAATGCTATATACACTATATTGTAAAGACATTATCATGAATTAATTTCACTATGTTTTGCAATAATTTTTTAAAATTTATTTACAATATACATTTTGTTTTGTTAACCATGTATTCAATGACAGTGTATAGAAGTTAGATTCTATATTCAAATGTTATTTCTATCTTTCTCTTTGACGGTTTAGTAGTAAAGTTCGAGAATAAATAAATGGAACTATAGTAAAGAAAGAGCCAATAAAGAGTAGGAGTTTAATTTTTGTGCAAGGGACTTAATAGTATTTGGATGAGTAAACTGTAATTTGTTTTAATAGACAATTTAAAAGTTTTATACAAAAAAAACTTTCAATTGATAATTTTAAAAAATTTTAAATTTTAGAAATTTATTAGATTAGTTTGATTATTTAAGTTATATTATACCTAACAACTACGAATTTGAAATTATTTGTAATTTATTATTTTATGTTTATATTTTTCTTTTCATACTTTTTTTGTTTGAATATGAGTTATTAAAAGCATAATTAAAATTAGAATGTCATCGACTTGGTTTCAATGTTCTACTTGATCTAAGATCGGAACATGTTGATTTCATATTATTTTTTTTTAATATTTTTTTTAAGTTGAAGTTAATCATTATTATTTTTTGACTATTATCAATGTTATTTTTAGAGTAAAATTGATCATTATTTAATTAAGATTTTTTTTATGAAAGTCATCCAAAAGAATCATCATCAATATTAGTTTTTAGAGTACCATTGATAAGGGTTGAAAAAATTGACTATAAATTATTTTATCAAGTTAATTAGGAGAATGTTTTGATTGGTCCAAAGATAACTAAAGACATCAAAGTTGAAAAAATAACCTTAATCATTATAGTAAAAATAATTTTGGTAAACATTAATAAAAAATATTGTAAGTAAATGTTAATGTAGTAAAACCTTTGTTAACTTTGATTGAAATTTTTTAATAAAAGAAAAATAACCTTAAAAAATACACTGAAATTTTTTTTTGAATTGTTAAATATTATTTAATATTAAATAAATATTTATATTTGATGGTAAATTGCTCTATCCAAACAAGAAAATTAAATCTCAATAAATTTGAATAATTTTATTCAAATAAAGCATTTAAATTTATTTAAAAAATAAAATAATTTGAATTAAAGCAATTTGAATTCAAAATATTTTAATTTTACTAAAAATGCAAAATTATCGATTAAAACGCATGCTAAATCTTATATTTTATAGACTGAGAAAACGTAAACCTAATCTTTTTTCTGTTTAAAAATGTTCGGACAAACTTATCAATAGCACTTTTAAGATAGAAAAAAGTAAATTAAATACAATCAATCTTTTATAAGGTAATATCCAGGAGTTAAAACGAACAATTTAAGTTATATAAAAAAGTTTACAAATTAATTTATATACAAACTAATTTAATTTTAAAAAATATTTCTTTGTCTTTTCTTTTCTCCATTAAAAATACTAACAGAAAAACTAAAATTTTAGATTATGTATAAATTATTATGTATTTAGCTGGCAGGACTACTCAAGCCCAAGCTAAAAGGATACCATTTGATTAACAAGCAATAACACATTTGAAAATCAGCCTTATTCAAACCTATATTATTAATAAGTAATAACACATCTCAAAGAAACGTGTCAAACATTTCCATCCCCTTAAGGGTAAAGGGAATGGACCTTTTCATTCTTTTTTAATTTTTACCAAATAATTTTAAGTCGGTGGAAGTTAAAAGGCTTACCTAAATCAAATCACTTTATGGTTTTTACTTCCTGCACTAATTTTCAAAATGATTATTTTATTTTTTTTAAGTGAATTCAAGATTATTTGTTTCGAAATTTTTTACTAAAATATATCTTTTGGAACATATAAAATATATAATTTTCTGGAATAGAATAAAAATTTCAGAATAAATTTTTTAAAATGTATGAAATATATTTTGAAATAACCCTTGTGAAATAGGATTTTCAGAATAAAATTTTTAATATATATATATATATATATATATATATATATATATATATAATACGTTTCAAAATACATTTTTAGAATGAATTTTCTGGACTATTTTTTTTAGAAAACATGAAATATGTTGTTTTATTTCAAAAAGAGTTTCAAAAAGAGATTTCTTTTGCTCTTCTTCTCACTGAAACATTCTTCTTCTCTTCTTTTTCTATGGTGATGATGGTACAGGAATGGGACAACAATGATGATGTAATATATATTTTAAAATATTAAAATAATAATTTTATATTTGAGTTATATTTTAGAATGTATAGTTCAAAATAAAAAAAAGTTGTTTTTGGAATACATTTTTATTTTATATTTTAAAATATAATTTATATTTTGAAATATGCATTCTAAAATGTATTTTTTATTTTATTTTTTAGAATGTATGTTTTTGAAGATACTTCTGAGTCTGAAAAATACATTATGGATTACAGATTCTGAAGGATGTTTCCGAATTCAGAAAATACATTAGAATGTATGATCCCAAATGCAGTTTCAGGAATAATTTTGTCATTTTACCACCAAATAGGAGTGCTGCTTGAAAAGTATGGAGGTGCAGCTTCAAAAGTATGGGAGTGCAGAGTGCAATACCCCCTCTTCTCGAACATTCTGGGCCGACACCCAAAATGGGCCCACGCCAGAAAACATGACGCACGCTCATACGCACAGCAACACAAACCGCGTGCGCCTCCGAAGAGTATAAAAGGACCACCACCTTCTTCCCCTTCTTCAACTCTTCTGCTATTTCATCAACGCAAACACAATGGGAAGAAGTAAGCTCCAAGAATCTCTCTTTTCTTTCTTTAAGTTCCTCCTCAGTTTGTGATTCTGTATGCTAAATCTGTTTCATAAGTGTATTACGCCAAACATATTATCATTGAACAATGTAGAAATCTAGAAGTAGTTAGTTAGGTCAAATTTAGACGAAGTTTTTGATGATTTAATTCGTGTATCTGATAGCGTAGAATCGTCATCCTTTTAAAACTAGGTTTTGATTTAGTAAGTTTTCTAACATATAGTCTTTAGATATAACTCTATTTTAGATATAACTCTATTGCGTGACAGTTATATAATTAGAAACTAAAAACAGGGCCTAGAACTTTTTGAAGTATAACATCAAGCGACGAGTTAAACTAGTTTTCCATCAATTTACTTTAACTTTAGAGTTTAGGTATGAATTTGATAGGTATATAGAAACTTGTAAACAGTTGGTTAATAGAAATTATTATTCAAACGAACGATATGATATGATGGAATCAATAGTTAATGATTGAAAGAGAATGTGGAGTTATGCTAACAATTTCTGTTAACGGAGAGTGTGTGGTGTGGTTCAGGACCGGCGCGTTGTTACCGTCAGATAAAGAACAAGCCGTATCCGAAGTCGCGGTTCTGCCGCGGCGTTCCGGATCCGAAGATCCGAATATACGACGTCGGGATGAAGAAGAAAGGCGTGGACGAGTTTCCGTTCTGCGTGCACCTGGTCTCCTGGGAGAAGGAGAACGTCTCCAGCGAGGCCTTGGAGGCGGCGCGCATCGCCTGCAACAAGTACATGGCGAAGTTCGCGGGGAAGGACGCGTTCCACCTGCGCGTGAGGGTGCACCCCTTCCACGTGCTCCGTATCAACAAGATGCTATCGTGCGCCGGGGCGGACAGGCTCCAGACCGGGATGAGGGGGGCGTTCGGGAAGCCGCAGGGGACGTGCGCGAGAGTGAGTATTGGACAGGTGCTGCTCTCCGTTCGGTGTAAGGATGGGAATGGTCAGCACGCTCAGGAGGCTCTTCGCCGCGCCAAGTTCAAGTTCCCTGGCCGTCAGAAGATCATTGTCAGCAGAAAGTGGTTAGTTGGTTTGCTTTCATACATTCACATATCAGTTTTAGGATTCTCACACATTCGTTGGATTGATCCAAATTGATAAACACCTGTACTAAATCGTTGAGAAAATTGGTATATTAAGAATATAGTGTTGTGGTTACAATGATTTTGAAATTTTAACAGTTGCCGCGAAAACTTGGTGGCAGACTAATTCTTAGAACTGGTATTTGCAAAATTGATTAATAATGCTTTTACAATGTCTTAAAACTTGAAAGGCATACATGATTTTTAATTCATTGAAGGATAATTTTCTTTTTATATGGATGATACATAGGGATTTACATTGTTAGCATTTTATCCCTTTAAATTTAATTTTTTTAAAATTGTTTGTGTTATTATTTATTGATGGCATGATGTGTATATGTTATCTTAGAATATGATAATTAAGATTATATGTCTAAATATATTCGACATTATTTAATGATGACGATGGGAATTATTTTTGAAAAAAAATTATTTTTTTCGCTTAAATATAGTTAATTTAGTGGTAATGTCCGTTTATTTAGTAGTTTTCTTTGAATTTTCAGGGGATTTACAAAGCTAAGTCGAAGTGAGTATTTGAAGTTGAAGTCTGAAAACAGAATTGTGCCGGATGGGGTCAATGCCAAGGTTTGTCCTTAGACTATGACTATGTGGTTTTGAAAAGAATTTCTGCAATGTGATATTCACTATTCTTAAATAAATCGCTTGCTTAAGAAGGAACTTGGAGATTTTGATTTGACTTTCTTTAGGATCAGTGGATTGACTCCTTGTTTTTGTCCTTTTCAGGTTCTTGGGTGTCATGGACCTTTGGCAAATCGTGCGCCCGGAAGAGCTTTCTTACCAGCTACTGCTTAGATCATTTAGCAGTAGGAAATTCATTGATTGTATGGTTTTTCTTTTCACCTGGTGAATGTATTTGTTCCCTGTTGATTAGAGTCTGAACTGTAGCTATAAAATTATGTATCTATCTGTCTTCAAAATGTAGTGGGAGCTTGAAAGACAAATTTGATGTATTGTAATCTCACTATTCTGTCACAGTTTAAACAGAATAGAAATAAATAAATTTGGTCTGTGTTGTGTATATTGTTTCTGAGCTGTGGTAATTTACCCTTGGCGTTCTGAAATTAGTAAAAAATATGATATTATCCCCCTTCCGTGTTTTTCTTAGTGTACTTCACCTTTTCCAGACAATAAGTCTTCTGAACTAAATAACAATTTAATTAAAAGGAAAATTTTGCCAACATAATGGTCACATACAAACAGCTGGATCCTTCTCTACTGATTAAAGTTTCGTTCTTCGTGAAGAAGTTATTTACCATAGATTCTACAACAGAGGTTGGCCAATTTTATACATGGCCTGAGAAATGTGCTTAAGACTGATTGCTGGGCAGTTTGACGAGAACCGAGTGCTCTGGTTTGTGATCACATTCGAAGTCTAAATGAACAAATGCCCGCTCAACTTCTGGGAGTTTCTCGAGCTTTATCTGTAGGCTCTCTCCAATGGCATGTGCTTCTTTTAAGGGTAAATCTTCTGGCAGTTCAATGTCAACCTGTTGCCAATGAAGAGGCAAAATTTAATCATACTGAAATATGACTTTTAAGTTTTATTAATGATTTAAAAAATATCATGCAATCAGCGTTATCCAGATAGTAGAAATATATTTGATTTCTACTACCTGAGAATTACATCCAATTTTTTTCCCCCATGCACATAATTAAACTCTCACAAATTCCAGCATGGATCAATGCGAACCACTAAAAAAAGAGTCACAGCAGTGAAGGTGTTACTTGATGGAACTGATGTAAGAATAAACCATGTGCAAGTATCCATATTCTAAATATAAGTGCTAAGCCTGAATGGAACTACTATAAAATAAGGGAAAGCCTGAATGGAAAGCATATTTCTTTATAACAACAATAATAACCAGGTGTTGCAAAAATTAAATTTGCATAAGGTGGGTTTCACTGCTCTTTTAGGGATTTCTATATTAAATTTATATGCCATATGACACCTGTAAGAGTTTCTGGGGAAAATTGAATGCAAAAAAAAATTGCTTCCGATAGTCTGTTCTCCATAAATTCTAGTGGACCTGGATTTAGTTTCAAGTTATAATTTCTAAGATTTAACTAATTGGACCCAATCTGAGACATCGCAACTGATCGCCATAATTTGCTCAGCGTGAAAGGTATTGTGAAAATGGGTTGGACCTAAACAATAACTTTTTTAACCTTATATAATAAAGAGGAATAGAACAGGGTTATTTGTTTGTTGCTTTTTTTCTTTTGTGATAATGAGTTAGACCAAGATAATAACTTCCCTAACATTATTTGCTCGTTTCCAACATAGAATGCTAAATTATCAAATAGGACTAGTCATATACAATTTAATTTTTTTGGCAAAAAGGATTAGCCTTGTGGCTAGAGTTTTTATAAATCAATTTTGTATTAATACAGCATACCTCCACAAAATACAGAGCCCCAAATGTATATGCGCGAACAGTATCAATGCGCTTGACTCTAGGGTGCCTTATAACGAGATATGTGAGCTTCTGCAAAACTTCGGGAGGTGCAGATTGTCCCACCAGAGAAACTACATAGAAAGTTATCCAGAATCAGAATTAGTAGAGTTTTGATAGACACCAAGACTTGAGAAAAGTGGTGGTGGAATCAGTGAGAGGAGATGTAAAAGAATCTACTTTCCAGAATTGACTGTCATTTATGCTTACTGGAGAACAACCAGATTAAATATCCCGTTTCCCAACAGGAACAAAAGAAGTAGTAAATATAGCTAATTAGCTGTCGATGCTCGTTTATTGTCTTCTCTCATGGGCACATACACTTGTTAAAATTTTTCTGTTCAGAATACTGATAAGGATATACCTGCATTTTCCATGACAGTGCGTGACCAATTTGTAATAGTGTAAATTGCAAGCATAATAGCTCCAATCGGGTCGATCCACCAGTAATATTTATCACCGAGAACAGCTGCAACTAATCCAACCACGTTCGTCACAACATCAAAGTGATGATCCTGCAAGTTGGCATTTCTGAGATGGTTCAATTGTAATTTAACTTCATTCATAAAGAAACATCAGAACAGAACCACCCATACATCTGCATAGGCACGGACAATCTTGTTTCCCGAGCTTCTACAGTAAAGCCAGAGCATAAGCTTCACTGCTGTTGCAAATAACATAATAGAGTACAACCATATTAACTGTTCCGTGGTCATATCTTCACTAGGACTGTTTTCTATTAGTTGTTGTACAGCCGTGATTAATACCTGAAAGCCTATAGCGAATTGAATTAATTCAATGTATCATGTACTCTTTTGCTTGTCAATGTACGAATGCATTTCAGTACTTTTAATACCACAAGCTTGTGAAAACTTTAGAGTCCTATATATGTAAATTTCAAAAACAGTAGGATTATAACCATTAACATCATTTTAACGTATATTCAACATATTTATCCATAACTTCATTAAAAAAATTAATGTAAAGACTTTGATTCTAGTAAAAGCTGTCAATTCTGAGGTTTAAAAGCTTGGGGAGGATATACGGCCTGCAGCATTCTTTCTAATACTAGGATCTTTTGATTTATGGCCAATGAAAAAAATATGCTTCTAAACCTGTCTGCCATCATATTATTAATTCTGGAAATAACCTGTCATCAGCAATAACCTAAAGCTGAATTTTCTTGAATTGGTAAATAAGAAAGCATGTTATAAATTTTGTTCAATATTCCTTTGGGAAACAGTATTGTCTCTTTCAGTTCACCATAGACATTAGAACTTCAACCAGTTAGATTCTACAGACAAGAGCAAAATACGGAAATTTGATTCCTTCGTATTGGTTTGCATTAAGCATGAGTTCATGCACATCCAGATTGAAATCTGAAACAGAAGTCTTCTAATTTAATGTTAAATGAAACAGATATTGCAGCATGCAACTCCCAGGAGAAGGAAACATTTTTATAAAAATATAAGAGCATAATGGACAGTGTGAAAACAGGAATAGCTCAGTTCAGTTTGACCCACCGAGTGTAGCCATGACTGCTGCAAAGATAATAATGCCAACTGGCTGAACTCTTAGCTTTCCAATTGGATATTTATAGATATTTATGTTCCTCATTGCGAGGTGAGTGAACCAAAGTATGCCACCAGCCATGAGATCAAGCAGAGAATCCAAAGTTGATGCCGCAATAGCTATTGACCCACTCCTTACCGTGGCATAACTCTAGACATAGATATGTACATATTGTTATTTTTTCAGAAAAATTATCAGCAATTGCAGTGGCAAAACAAACACTTAAGAACAAATTTGAACAATCAATTAAGCTTCATCCACAAGTCCAACTTATGTGATTGTTAATTTAATACGTAAAAAGAAGTTCTTTCACTCAGTTTCTTCTAAAACTGTTCTTAACTTTATATATAAATATAATTTTAAGCTTAATATATTTTTCTTTCTTACTTCTTTTATCATGTGAAAAGACTTATCCTACAGGATCTAAACTATTTCAAAAAATCAATTCTCTTCTAAAAACTCAAGCGCTGCATCTGGCTACTCCAGATTTTAGTACATGCCTTCTAGACAGACACAAAATGACATATCTATCACCTTTAATATCAACAAAGCTATATTTGCATAATTAGATATCTTCATTGCTCTTTCTTGTTGAGCTAATTCAGCACTATCTTCCTCATCAATGCAATCAGATGAAACCACAGAGTCCACTTCCTCAAAGGATTTCAGAGTAGCTAATTGTCTTTCATAGTAGTCTATCTCCCCTGCAAAATTCAAAGTTCAAAAAAAAAAAAAGTCAAACTATTTATTTCATCCTATAGTCATCTCAATCCAATTCAAAACCAAAAAACACAGCATATAAGTAAAATTATATTTGAGCAGAATCTCTAACAGTCTAAAATCATAAATTGTTATACAAAAGTACGCAGAGGCTATACCATTATATAATTACAAAATACCTGAACAATCTAGCAAACACAGCCGAGAAAAGAAGGGTTCAATCAGAGAAAAAAAAAAAAAAATCAAAAATCATGATTCAAGAATATTCATCACAACATTCATCAATTCCTCTGTTAACATTTCACTTTACATATAACACAAAATTCACTAGCTGCATAACAATAATATCAACTTAATCATACATTGTGTGAACAGTAATTCAAAACAAAATTAAACTCCAAACATATATATATATATAGTATTCATTCATCTTATCTTAGTATATATATATATAGAACTATAAAGAGACCTTTGCTTAAGGCGGCGACGGAAGAGAGGTTAATGTCCTCGCAGGGAGACTCGGAGTCTAGGCCAGAACGAACCTTCTCGGGAAGCTTGGAGAAGAAGGAGGCTCTGAGAGAGTTGACCGAGTTCCGACTATTGAGTCGGTCACTCCGGCCACCGTTTTGGAGAAGCGGAATGGTCGGATCCGAATCCGAAGCTGAGCTCGAATCCATGAGAATTGATGAAGTGGATGAGGACAAAGTTGGTGACACACACAAGGCTCACAGAGATTCTGAAAATGAACCACAAGAAACAAACATTACCTACCCATATCTGTACACACAAATAAATCATATATGGCAAGAATAAAACTATGGGTTAACAAAAATCAACTGAATTTGAATATACTCTGCATACTTTTATGGAACCTTATGTCAGTTTGCATTATTCTGTTTTATGGAAGTAGACTTCTAACCAAATATACATGTGTATGCCTCTAGAAGGTGACACTAAGAAAAATATATATTTATGGCTAATAAATATAATATTGGTAACTTAGGGAACTATTGATTGAATTTATTAAATAATGTTATGAGAAACAAGTAACTACATAATGCACTAGTTAAATTTGAGATTATTATTATTATTATTTAAATACTTCTTGTGTTGGTTAATCATTGTAAGGGATGACAATAATAGTATTTTTTTTTTCTTTTAACCCTATATTCTGAATTCTGATCTTATTTAAAGAGTCAAGTGAAGTGTGTAATGTAAGGGGAGAAAAGTTGAATTTTGAAAAACGGTATTGAATATGAAAAACATATTTTTATATATAAGATTTTTCTGCATCAATATATATATTTTTAAATATAAATTAAATTAAATTAAATAATATATAAATTAAAAGTTATCCTTTAAGTAAATTAACCTGAAAGAATTTTTGTTAGGTAATTTTAGTTTATAAAAAAATATTTTAGTTTTTTAAAAAAAGAGTGATGTATGGATTATTAATAAGGACCCATATATCTGACAAGAATATCATGGTTAGCATATTCTGTGCACATGGTTGTTTCAAGAAAGAAAAAATGAATTAATAATAATGGAAATGTGAGACGTGTAAGGTAAGATCTAATTAACTTGATGACATAAATATATTAAAATTTATATTCTATCAGTAGACTTGGAATTAATATTCAATAATTAATTAATTTTTAATTAGTACCTGATATAAATTTAATTTTAATTTCATTATATAATTAAATGATTTAAGTGATAATTATGTATACTATGAATGTTCCTAATTCATAATGTTTTAACCTTTTATATATAAAAAAAACAGAGTGAATAACTTGTAGATTTCATAGTAGATTAAAAGTATAAGAAAAGTTAATGGCTGGTATATTTGAAAGAAATGTTATATATTTTTTATATAATTAATAATAAGGAAGTGTTCTCATATTTTCTTACAAATAACAGATGTGTATAAAAAGAACTAACAAAACAAAATTTTGAGGTACCCTTTAAGGTTCTTTCTAAAAAAATAAAAAATATAATTATTTTTTATTTTAATGATTTACAAAATTTACAATATATATATATATATATATATATATATATATATATATATATATTAAGAAGAGATTAGAAGAAGAATAAAATTATAAATAAAGAAAAGATTAATTAATATTATTTTAAAATTTAAAATTACATTTAAATAAAAAGAATTTTCCTTAAATAAGAAAATTTAAAAGGAAGTGTGAGAATATATGCTAACCTTTAATGAATAAATCTTTTGTGGAGAAAATGTGTACAAGAAAGGATAAAATATTGAGATGATAGAAAACAAAGAAATGGAAAAAAAAAATAATCAAAGTACACATATTATTGATTTATTTTATAAATTTAAATATGTTCATAAATTCATATTTTAATAAAAAAATGTTATTTTTTTATATTTGAAATTTTAAAAAATTATTTATAGCTATTCTTTTAATTTAATCAACATGGAGAGAAAAAATAGTTATAATAACAAAATGATAAATTGTAATGACAGTAAATATAGATTAAAAAAATGTATAATAACATACTGTTCCTTTAAAAATTATATAAAAGAAATTATCCCTTCTAGTAAAATCTTAAACCACAATGAAGAAAAGAAGTATAATTTTTTCAATTTTCAACTTGTAGAAAGTTCTTGCTAAAAAATAGAATAAATCGTAAGGGTCATCCCAGGTGTCTGATAACTATAATAATTAACAAATATATATATATATATATATATATATATATATATATATATATATATATATATATATATATTAGTTTTAATTTGAATTTCACTGTCATGTTGCATCGTTTATTTATGATACTTATATTTTATAATCTTTCTTTTAAGGTGACATTTTGATGTGTCATTCTCCTATGGTGACATGAGTTGCAGGACATTAAATATTGTCTATCTAACTTTTGAACTATTCAATCTACATTATGTGCACAGAAGAAAAAGTAGTTTAAAATTTGTTAAATTTATTCTTATTAAAATTTAAATTCAATCAAGTTATCAAATATCTAACTTGCAAGTTATATCTATTCTGAGGAAAGGAGATGATTACAATAAAAGGAAAAGGAGAATTGTAATTTTTGAAAACCTCAATAAATATAACTTTAATTTACTATATGATTAAGTGTTTAATAAATGAATGACTTATACTATTTTATGTAGTTTACTTAGTTTATTTTAGTAATCATAGTATTGTTGTTGAAAATTAGATATTCTTTTTATCCTAATAAGAAGAACACACCTTGTCTTGCAAATATTATTTACAAAGAAATATTTACACTAAACCATAAACTGATAAAAACTATTTTAAACACATTTAAAATATATTAAATTATATATTTTTATTCAAATAAAAATTTGCTACGTATGGATATAATCTTTAATTAATTAACATTGATACAATTTTTTTATTAATTAGTTTGCATAATCTTATTAAATTGTGTAAGTTTATTTTTATTAAGAAAAATTCACATGAAAATTAGTGTATAATAATAAATAAAAGTTTTTCATGTTTTTTATCCTTCTTTATAGTTATATAACTTTAGTTTTTCAAATATCTATTGAATGAATTAGGTCTAAAGATATTATATATATATATATATATATATATATATATATATATATATATATATATATATATATATATTATTTTGAACAAACCACACAAAAGTTTATGTGACTTTATTACAATTTTAGTAATTAAATTGAGATCAAGTCTCACTAATAGATGTGTCAGCCAAATAACATAATAACTAACTCTATGTCATCTTATTATTTATTATTTACACAATTTGGTAAGAATTACACAATTATAATATATAGAATAAATTACATTGAAAACAAATATAATTAAATTATAATTATACCTTATGGTTTTTTGTTATTATAATAACATCCGTAGAGGTGATGCATGTGTTTAAAATTTAACGGATGTAATATTGTTAAAACTTAAAAGAAGGATTACATGTGTAATACAAAAGTGGAATGATGTAATATTTTAAAATAAAAAATATTTATGTAGAATTAAAAAATGCAATACAATAGAATTATTGAAAACCTAAAGTGAGTATTTGTGTAATTTACTCTAACACAACTTAATTTATGCAATAGAAATCTAAAAGACCAAAATCACACAAATATAATACAAAAATGTGCAATTAAACTTAATAAATAAATATTAAAAAGAATATATTGAGTGATTATTAATAAAATATATAGAATTAAAAAACAATCAAAGAAACATAGCTTTTTAAATTTTACACTATTTTTTTTTTACTTAATTTAAAAAATAATCAGTTTTTTACTCAAAGAGATAAACTTACGAGTTTGGGCTTTTTTACTATACAAAGTTGGGAGTTGGTTAATGGATTGGACTCCTGAATTTCATCCAAGTTGGATTAAACATGTAACTTATATATAATCTTGATCATCTATATATACTAAATTTTAGACAAATTAAATATTTTTAAATATGTAACTTTATAACCTATATTCTTATATTTTAAAAAAAGATTATTATAAGTTAAGATTAAATTAATTGATAAAATATCATATAATCCTTAAGTTTTTATAGACTCATAAGTTTAATTCAGTCAGTAAAAACCCTCAATCTAATAGTTGAATTATATATTTAATATATATACAATTATTAAACTAAAGAGGTTTCTCACAAATTTAAATATACATTTAATAAACCTAATGGTCAAATATTTATTTAAATACAGTTTCTTGCTGAACGGGACTCTAAAAGCTGATTTCTTTTCTTCAGTCTCAACCTGACTGAAAAACGGTTAGAAATAAAAACTGATTTCTGATCCCATTTTTATTTTGTTACTTTTGAAAACCTTTTTCAGTTTACTCATTTCATTTATATTAATTAATTTATTTAATTTTTTTTTCTGAAAATAGTTTCAAAAATAAAAAATAAGGTTAGAGATTGGTGTTTGCTAAGTTATTTCTGACCTGTTTTACAGTCCATTGAAGAACACAAATTCACTTAAGAAGGGTTGATTCTAAAAAAATGATGTATTTAAATATTTAACTGTTGATTTATTTGGAGATTTTTTTTTTTTAATTTTGAGTTTATTAGGAAGAAGTTCTCCAAGTAGAAAAACTTATTAACACATAATTAATTACAAATAAAAAAGTATCATATAGTATTGATTTACTTTGATTCTTGAATCTTAGCATGTTGTTATAAAGCATCTTTAAGTTCATGGTTATTGTCATGGAAGAAAAAGTTTAGCTTTATATTGTAAAGAAGATTCATAAAGGGATGAAGAAAAGTAATGTCCATAGTGAAATGATTGTTGCATGCATGGTTGACAAATGAAATCTAGAATATTCCCCACTTTACAGAGACAATGATTTACAAGTCAACCTAAAAGAAGGTTAGCTTGTCTCAGACTCTCAGCAAAGTCATGGTCAATAACATCACATCTACAATAAATTCTAAGGCCCCCACCATTGAGAATTTCCCCAAGACATGGTTTTGTGCTACAAAAGGGGTTTGTTGAAAAGTACACATAGCTCAATTGTTTTTGCTTGGTGCTCATATGGCCAAACTTTGTCACAAAGAAGTAGCCATGATACTGAGAACAAGTGGTGCAATGCTATTTATGCTCAGTAAGGTGCTCATATGTCAAAATTTGTCACATGATATTGAGAAATTATTGTGCTTTTTAGACAAAAGTATACTATAGCAAACATGTATAGTTCCATATTGTCATGTGATCAGGATTTGAGTGTCAAGCTGGTTTGTGTGATAGAATTTTGTTATGAGGAATCCATTTTTAGATAAATATATATGTGCAACTCAACTAGAATAATTGCAGATAAGAAAAAGTTGAAGTACACATATGATATGGAGACATATCTTTCCAATACTATGAATAAACAGTTTGAAAATTGCAAAAATTAAGATAATGGAGTGATAAATAGGTCAAAATGTAGTTGAATAGTTTTTTCTTGTCTGGTGACAATGAATAATATGTTTTTCTCTCTTTATTTGTTCTTCAAATCAGCAGCATCAAATCAGCAGGGTCTTTTCATTGCAGCTTTACAAAATTTAGTTACAGGAAGCATATAATCACTATTGATCAGTTTTGACCCGTTTTATTTCATTAGAAGTGAATGGAGAGACGCTACCACTCAGTTGAGGGCTCTCTTCTCTGAAATTGGAGTTAAGCATAGCTAGTTCTCTTAGTTGTTGTCTTTTGTAAATGTCTTGTGACTCATCCTGCACATGAAAGGGGAGGAGAATCAGAAACACTTTCTTAACTACACAAGAGATTTCCATAATGTGACTTTGCCCTAGGACTTCGCTCATAGAAAAATTGGTTAAAAAGAAGGCACAATAAAAGAGTAGTAATATGTAGTAGACTCTGCAACATAGTTGGAAAGGGAGAGAAATACCACTGGTTTAAGTAATTCTTGTATGATTTCCTGTGCTTGCCTCAACCTTACATCAACAACACTGGCAGGTAGTTCAGCTTCAATTAAAATGTGAAGTGGATCATTCAGGTGCTCATAGCCAGGCCTTCCTCTTAACAACTCTTCCTTTAGAGTAAAAAAAGTAGAACAAATTTAGAGCTTACAAGTAACATTGATGTGGAAACAACAAAAATAGTCTACAAAAACTGAAAAATTGATGGCAATAAAACTAGGCTCCATAAAGTTAATGAACAATGCAATAAGCTAGAGGATGTTACCTTGTCTAAGTCTTTAATTGAACCTTTCCCTCTGATAAATACACGGCAACCTGTAGTAGCTTCCACTCGCTTCAGTGAATTACCCCTAGGGCCAAGAAGCCGGCCAACAAAATTAAACTGAAAATTAAAATAGCCTCAGTAACTCAAAGGTCAACAGAATATAAAAGTAATTAGTTCATGCACTGATTATATTTTCATCAATCAGAAATAGTCATAAATAGCAAGTTTGTTGAGTCTTTGATTTATGACAGTGTAAAACTTTTAAACTGACAGTGCACAGAAATTGAAGTCCTAAAACTATCAAAATATCATAAGAATCAGCATGATTTATTGTTCATAGTAAAATGCTATGAAGCATCTTACAAATCTTACATTTGGATAGCTATCCTTAGGAATATCCAAGCGCAATATTTTCTTCACAATAGGAGAACTTGGAACAACCGGTGAAGTTTGCCAATCCATGTTTAGTCCCTGCATACTAGCTAGTCTCTGATGTATGACAAGTTTAACCAATCAGTAAAAGAAACTAGAGATTATAATGAAAACAGATACGTAAGAGGAATGCTGGTACATGATAGAAAGAAATCAAACTGTGTTATAGAACAAAGATTAAAGCATATATAAATTTTTTACAACAACACATAAATGATATACAGTGAATAGAACATAAAAACTGAGGTGCTTACTTCATGTGACAGGCTGTTCCAGCCAGTGAAGTTTGATGTTGAGTTTGGAGAAACCATATGACTTGGATTTATGAATCGCATTCTATCAAAGTCACTAAATCCTTGGTTCTGCACTAGTTCATTCTTTCCAGTAACCCTTGAAATCTCTGAGAATAATAAGGTAATGGTGAATATAAGAATTTGTACAAAGATCAGTGAATCAAAGAACATAAATGGTATTAATGCAACCTTTCTGATAGCAATCATTTGAAGGTTTGTTCTAGTCATGCAATTTTTATTTTCTTAGACTAGAGGAAGTCTCAAAGCTAGAAATATTTTTGCATTTCTCTGAAAGGAGGCAATGACTAAAATTGTCACCATCTTTTAGTACCATATATTCTTTTTGCGGGTCACCCAAAAAGTATCATTCTAAGATGCTTCCTTTTCTTGATTGATCAACAGATAAGAATTCTAGAGAATGACTGGGAAGTTACCTTTGCAATGTAACTTAAAGAAGAGACTAATTCAGTTGCTTGTTTTTCAAAACATACATGTTTAAACTTCTAATTCCTTAGGCATTTAGTAACCATGATTCATTCAAGCATTAACTGGTTCAGGCCAGTTAAGGTCAGAAATTGACATTTCAGTGCATTTTAAAGAAGATTAAATAGAGGTTTTAAAAACAGTCCCTGGCTGCAATTCCACCCGCAATGTCAAGGTTGTTGGAATCTCTACAACCACAATTGTGGATGCATCGGTCGCATTTGTCCGCAATTTCTCACAATATTGAGGAATGCAACGAAACTGCGACCACAATTTAAAACCTTTGAAGAGAAAGAACATTGAAAAACTAGTACATATAACCAGAAAACTAATTTTGCCATGACATGGCCTAATTCAAATGAAACAATAGAGATCAGTTGAAAAGAAAGAGGAGAAAATTCACAGTAGAATACTTGAATACATTGATATGGAATAAACGGACCTTGATTAAGGAGTCTGGTACATAAGGGTAGAACTTGCATGAAAGGTCCAAGCTTTTGGCGTTCTGCTAGCAGCTCCGTTAAGTACTGACTAGAACAAACGTAAATAAGAACATATTCCAAGAAATTGATTGAAATTAATATGTAAATGTGTGTGCAAATGAAAATCAAAAGTTCCAAAATAAACGTCAGAAGAATCATCATCCACATACCTATCAACCTCAAAACTGCTTCTCATGTTTATATTTGGTGAATTGGCCCTTTGGGATGAAGGTAAGGGAATCTGATTGTACATGTTAGACATGAATTCTACAAGGGTTGTTTGCAAGGATTAAACTTTTGAGAAAATTGAAAGGCAACAAGAGGGGAGAAGAAGTGAGATTGGATGCGGTTTAAAAGTCCTGATATGAATAGAATCAGCTAACATATGTGTTAGAAAGACAAGAGAGAAAAATGGTCAGGGAAAGAAAACAATAAAGGAAGGTACAAAGCTACAAATAAAAAGGAGGGCCACTTCTGTAGTAGCTCAGTAGTTAAAGCAAGCCTTAAAGGGTGTCACTCTGTACCTCTCTGGGGGTGTTTTAATTGATGTTTTGTTGGCTTGTGTTGCATATGCAAAAGACTTATATCATGTTTGTGTGTTTTCCTAATTCCTTAACAAACACAAACAGGGGGTGTTTTTTGGTTTACTACAAAACAAAAGAGAAAACTTTCATCAAACACCTATTAGGGGATTGAAGAGATGGATAAAAGAAAACCAAACAGTCAAAACTACAAGAGAAATCTCATCAGATATTCACTTGAATTCATAAGCAGATTGCAGAAGGAAAATTAAAAATGCTAAAGCAATCATGCAGGCTCCAAAACATGGATTTTCTCCAATCAATTAGAAAGAAGAAGCAAAGAAAGAGGCCACCCCAATGACAAATGAGGGTCACTAGTTCTCTGTCACCAGATCATGAACATGTAGATTGAAACCAATCACTATCATGCTTCACGCATATGAATTTATATTTAATATACTAGTATTAGTATTTGTTTATATTTATATTTATACATAATAATAGCATATCAGCATCTGTATATTGTGAACAGTAATGAAATGGTATAAAATATTTTGTTCTTGTGAAGTCTCTGGAAGTTTTACTTAGTCATAAACAGCAACAACAGAAACACAGAAAAATATCTTCCAACTGCCTTCAAATCAATCAAGATTTGTAACTTAATTTCCCTACTTTGGTGCTTAGCATATCAAATCTCATAAAGAAGGGAAAAAAAATATCAAGCTATTATTTATTATTATTATACTGCTATTAATTTTGACAGCTTAATAGCCGCTATTATTGATTACTATAATCAACTTGCTTACATTTTGTTTCAAATCTGGTTTGTATTAATGTTATGCCATTTGTTTTTTAAACACCTGTCACCCTATTCTTGTCTTACTCCAACCCACCTACCAAAGCAATTCTCTTTTGATTGGCATTTTCATAGCCCTCATTACTAAGGAATCACCCCAACATTAGTATTATTATTAATAATAAAAATAATATTTTTGACATTATTATTATTACCCCTAAGGAAAATGAGTCACTTCACAACTTTCTGTGTGTTTTTTCAAATAAATATGGACATGAAAAGCTAAATGAAGTCAATTAAGTCATGGTGGTTATTATTTAAAATCAAGAATAAAAATGCCTTACTAAAAGTGTGCATTAAAACAAAATATCCCATTAAAATAGTTATAAATCATTACTCAAAAGAAATAGCATCCGAGTAGTATAAAATTGGAATAAAACTCATCACATGCATGTAAGTTTGAAACACTATAATATAATACCTTTCCATGTCAAAAGATATATTAAATGAGATCCTAATATATTGATTCGGTAATCAATTGGATGGACATAAAATGCAATGTGAAAGTACTCCTACCATTAAAAAAAGATATAAACCTTTTTGTAAGCCAAAGATGCAATGTGGGAATGGAAATGCCCATTAATTTATTTATGAAAAAAATAAAGTCTTTGATATTAGAATCAGACGTGAGACTGTGAACCCTGGTGTAATTGTGTTAGATTCCATAAGGGTGTTATTCCTCCATTTGTTGCCATCTATGCATGAGTTGCAAAATGACACAAATAGAAAGAAAAGTTGTTTCTTTTTTTGTATTTTTTTAATGGGGGGAAAGCATGAAGAAAGTGTAGATAGAAAGATAGATGGCATTGGAATTGGCAATGGCATTGGCATTGTTAGCACATCACGTGGAAGAAAATGAAAGCTTAGAATGAAAGATGGAAGGGAAGAAGAAGAAGGAGAAAGCTAGGTGGTAGCATAGGATTCCTAGAAGAAGAAGAAGTGTTTGCATGAAATAAAAAAGTGAATAAAATAAATGGTAATGTGCAATGTTGGGCCAGTGACAACAACGTGTGGAGCAAATAAGCCACAAGATAGGTGACAATTATGATACTCATGCACACCCTACAATGCTATTTTCTATTTATTTTTTCCAAAGTTAGTAATCTTCAAAAAGCTTATGCTATGTTGTCCATGCATCACAATAAAATTTCAAAACGAATAAATTTGCAATGATTTGATACCAATTTATCAACCATGACGATATTTAATGTCTCTTGGATCTTACTTTCTTCACCCTAAGATGACTGCAATTTATTTTTCTTCAAATCAAATTGACTGAAGTTTTCATTTTCTTTTTATTGAGAATGTGAGGTTGTATTCATTTGAAAAGTAGTATATGATGGAAAATCTAAAATTTCTGTTAATATGGATGATGAAGGTTGAAACTGATAACTCATAAGAGTTTATTATTGCTAATGCATTTACCCTGTAAGAATGAATTCTTTAAAATTCAATCGTTTTAAGAAAATAATCCTTTTGGTAAATAAATATTTTTTCAAGTAAATCTTTCGTTTTTGTTATAATAAATATCTTTCTGATTAATGATTTCTTTTACATAAAAACTATCCTTTTCTGTTTTTCTTTTAGTTAAAAACAAAATAATTTTTTTAAGATAATTCTGGATTGCATAACATATAATTATACTAATAAAAAACTATATATAATTATACTAATCAATATATATATATATATATATATATATATATATATATATATATATATATAAAAAAATATATATATATATATATATATATATATATATATATATATATATATATATTAACTTAGAATAAATTTTCAAATATAAATACGTAAGAATGTATTGGACTGACAACATTAACCCTTGTTACTCAAACTATCAATTGATATATCAAAGCTTTATAATAATTTATGCATACATTTAATGTCACTTCTTGTCTAGATTGATGATAAGGAGTGTAAAATTATAACAAAATACAAAAAAAAAAAACTTAAAAACCAAAATACACCATCTAAACAAACATCTTTTAATATTTTTAATATTATGTTATTTTGGTGAATACTAATAATACATTCAATTCATCTAAAAATTTAAGTAGTTATACTTTTTAATTCTCTTTAAATTGTTCCATATAGATTACTAGTCTAACATGTCTATCATCATCAGTCTAAACTAAGATTCTCAACATCAATCCTAATTTTATTCAATCAAAAAGTTACTGTCATATCCAAACTATATTTGCACTATGATGTCATCTAAGCCACCCAGCGTGTCTCTTCACAAGCTAACCGAAATGTATTCATCTCGGTCAGTCCTAGATATCCTTTTCTCTAACGTGTCACTGACAAGATACATGTGACAACCTGTCATTCAGAACATGTAAAGAGACACACATGAAGACCTTTAGTGAATTGGGCTTGTGGCTCAGACACACAAGGCCCATGAGAAAACCTATAAGTAGAAATATCACTCTAAGACATAAGGTATTGTTACTTTGATCATATTCACCCTCTATTTATTACTCAGACCATCACTAACTTGAGTGTAAGGACCCACCCAACACAGAAGCAGGAGCCGACTCAAAACTCAACGGTTATTAGGGCCTCAACGGTTATTAAGGCTTACTGGTCTTGCAAGAACACCATAGAACTTCCAAAAAAGTACAAAAAGTTTCAAATAACTTTTAGAGTATAGATCAAGAAACCAAAATAACATCACTTGTGGACTATACTAATACGAGAACATAAGAGAGGTAATTTTAATATTCGAGTTTGGAGAATGATATTGACTTACACTTAAAAAAGATTAAGAGATGAGTTATAAGTGATGGGGATTGATCTCGAACTTACCCTCATAAGATCAAATTCAGATCCATATATATTAAACTTATATATACCTTCCTACATTTTAAGTACATCAAATTGTGTAAGACCCTTTAAATTTATAACTCACTAGTATTTAACTCCCACTAGTTGTTGTCTTTAATTATCACTATATGCATCATTACCATGAGAACACAAATGATTCATTTTGAATTTTCTTTTATCTTTTTATGTGACCATTCAACCACTTAATTAAAAATATAGTAAAAATTATAAAAAAGACTCAAATGATTATTCAAGTAATGTGTAGTTAAAATATCTTATGAAAAACTCTTTCTCACATTGTCAAACCGATAAAATAACAATATTTGCACAATCATAAAAAATATATTTATTATTATTTTTTCCCTTCCCCTTTTTTCAGTCTATTTTTTTGTTTATTTCTCCTTTCTTTTTTTTGTATTTTTTGCATGAATTTTATTTTCCCTCAATTTCTTTTCTTTTATCTTTTTTAACTCATTATCTTTTATTTATTTTTTTCTCAATTACTTCTCTTTAGTTTTTTTTCTCACAATTCCTTCTCTTTAATTTTTTTTTCTCACAATTGCTCTTTCTTTTCTTTCCTTTTTCTCTCTTTGAAGTTCTCTTGCAATTTCCTCCCATTTGTAAAATAAAATCATCACCAAACAATTTGTGATATGTATTGAATTGAGAAACACTTTTAACATTAGTACCTCATATAAGTCCAAAATTATGCTTCACTAAATATTAAGAGTTGAAGTTATGATACCAACTGATGAGAACAAAAAAGGTGGACCATTCTAATATTTAGCTTGGGAAAGAATATTGACGTCACACTTCATTCAATAAAGATGGAAAGGAAAGGTCAGCGATAAATCACAGAGATTAATTAACAAACGTTATCTCATTAACTAACCTTTAATGTCCACTAGTATTAAATATTACCATTCAATCACTTCATTAGAAACATAATAAAAACAGTGTTAAGAAAATAAAAAAGAAAGAAAATAAAAAAGAAATGAACTATAAGGTAACTATAAATTTACCTAAATCAAAATTTTAATAAAAAACTTTATCTAATATTTTTTTCAACCTCTACCTAGTGCGATCTAACACTGAAAATGATAGAAGATTAGTTTAGAAACTTATAAAAGATATATAATTTTTAAATTTTTGAAGAGATGAAGCTATATAATAAATAAAAAATGAACTCTTATAAATTGAGTCTCACACTATCAAACATAATTTCAAATAAAAAAATCATTTTCATAATTAAAAATTAAAATATTTTGGCTATTTATTTTCATGAAAAAAATCTTTCTAAATTATGAATAGTTACTGTTCAGACTAGCTTTAAACTTTTTTTTAGCGAAAGTAGTGTATAACAATATATATATATATATATATATATATATATATATATATATATATATATATATATATATTAAGTTTTTATGAAAAGGGATAAGATTTTAAAGTTAAAAATGTTTATTTGTTATACAAACTAATAAAAGATTTTTATTTCAAAGGATATTTTTCACAAACAAATGGAAGAAAATCAAAAGATTAAAACATTCATCATAATCAAAGCTTCGATTATAAGAAGATGATAACATAAATATTTTTGTGAAAAAAGGATTCCTACATTCTACTTCCTCTCTACAAGAAATGTTCCATCCAAGAAGACTGAGAGAAATTAGCTTATATGTTCAGAAAAAATAAATCAAAACTTTTCAACATAATGAACTAAATTTCTATTTAAATGAAAATTCATTTAGAAGATAATTTATTTTTATAAAAATATTAGAATGTGTTGTGCTAAAATATATTATTTGAAAAGAGAACTTAAAAATAATTAAGAATATATGAGAATAATACTTAAAATTAAAAAATAAATAAATTTTACTTAAGAAAAAGTAAGAATTTGAATTTCTCATATTTTTTTTCCCATATACATATTTCTTTTATTTATATTCTCTCTTGAACTTGTCCATCATTTTCTTTAACTGTTTTTTAATCTTTATGGTAAAGTTATTTGTTTATCAATATAGGTCAGTATTGTTTTCAACTCACACTAGTTAAGATATTTTCTCAACATAAATATCACTTAAATTATTTTTTTTATGTCAATTAGGGTTATTTTTCTATCAACATCAATAAGATAATTTTTAGTCTTTGTTAACCAATTTTCTCCATCATTAATAAAAATATTCTTCTGTTCATATAGGTAAGAGTTTTCTATTCAATTTTGATTTAAATTATTTCTTGATTAATATTGTAGACATCATTTATTCACCAAGGTAAACCAAGAGAGTCAATGTTTGTTAAAGTTTTCTCAACTAATGTCAGTAGAGTTATTTTAATGAAAATACATTTTTTATTTATGAAAGTCTCTAATTTATTTTTATTGATGTCAAGATTGAAGTAATAATGTTATACACTTTTGTAAATTATAATTTTTTTTCTATCAAAATATAAGATTAAGTGAGACAAGAGGGTCTTCATCAACCTCAACTATCTATGAAAGAAAAAAGAAAAAAAAAAAAAAGACATGGAATTGATAATTTCTAAACAAACTAAAAAAAAAAGTTTGGAGCATTCAAGAGGGCCAGAAGCCATATATAAAAGAGAAGAAAGCGGATTAGGGTTGAACAACAATGTTCAGGTTCATTCAAATTTTAGTCTAAAAACCCAAAACCTAACTTAATACAAACCATTCTCAACCATTGAACCTTCCTGTTTGGGAGTAGTTTGAATGGAATCAAACAATTTAATTTTACTTTGGACTATATTTTGTGTATTAGATTTACTAAAAATTTCTACATGCTAACAAACAATACACTACTATAAATTTAGATTAACAAATTCATTCCTTTAACCTAATCATAGTACTGGCAGATTTAGTTCCATACGCAGAAACTCCAAATAAAGTTAATTCAAAATCTCAAGAGACTAAAAAACTTGGTCTAAAAAAAATTTTCTCACCCACTTTTTATGTATGCTTTGTTGCCTCCTAATTTGTAACTTCGAAAAGAAAAAAAAAAAAAAGTATGGGTCCTTTTAAAAATGTAAGCTTTCAAAGGATGGTTTGGCCAAGATTTTTTGATAACGAAAGCACATGACATCTAGTGTGTGCTTAGGAGACAATAACATAGGATTGGAGATATTGTTATGCCACAATATTTTTAACATCACATCAAACACAATTGTTTAAGTTTAACTTTCTGAATTCTACTATTTAGTGAGTCCACAAAAAGCTAAATCAACACAATGGATTTCCCTGCTAAAATAAAAATATCAAAGATTAGAGAAATGAGGGTTCTACCAAACCTAGTCTTCTGGTGTTTTGGCCTAATATTGGAAAAGCCAAGCCAATGAGGTTCATGGAAAACACACCAAACTAAACCAAGAAAACTGAATTTCTTATCATGGACATTAGATAGGGAAACTAAAGCATTTTGTTAACTCATTATGAACACAAAAATAGGAAAAAGGAAAAATTGATCCAACAAGAATCACCAAATCTAAGGTATGTAGTCATTTTCAATTGTTGGTCTTGTGCGAGTCCCCACTGCTAGTGGTGCTTTGGTGCCCCCAATGGATGCCATATGCAAAGTTTCATTGCTCTCAGCTGTCCATTCCAATTGCTGAATCTTCATCCCTTGCTTGGTTCTCCTCACTTTAGCAATCAATAGACTCAACAAGAACAACAACACACATCCACCAACAAATGATCCAACAATTATCCACACCTTGTGCTTTTTGCTAGCACCCCCTTTTCCAATATCAGCAGCCACAGCAACAGCAGCAGGTGCTGGGGAAGGGGCATTAGACTCCACAACAATAGAGAAGTGCCCTTGTTGGACTGTTGAACATACATTACCATGTGATAGGATGTCAAATTGCACAGAACCATGTAGATCAAAGTACACACACTTTGGGACAGACCCTGATGGTGCTGGCTTTACATGAGGGAACTTGATCAAAATTGGCTTATCAGAGGCTCTAATGTCCAATTCAGGCAACTCAGAAGCATGCAAAGTGGCACCACTGTAGGACATTAGACCCAAAACAGGAGCCAAATAAGAGTAACCAGGCAAAGGGTAAAACTTCTCAGACCAGTTGCCCAAGTTGTGGTAAACCAAAACAAGCCTCTCCACATAAGGCTGCTCAACCACCCCAATTGGGATCTGAAACTCTTTGTACCTTTCAACACCTCTGGTCCTCAAACTACCACTCCGAAGCCTCATTGCTGAAACTCTAACCCCAGTTAGACTTCCGGGCACTTGAGCATCATAGGGCACCCCAGTTTTTGGCCTCACAAAGGCCTTAAAGGCGCAATCTTGAAGAGTGGCATCAAGGGTCCGGGATGAGATTGCAGAGACAGGTGGAAGCTGAGCCCTTGAAAATGCCAGAGAAAGAACTAATGGCAACAATGAGCACAAAAATATGGTTCCAACCCTCATCAAGATCTCATTCGTTCATTCAAATCAAACTAAACCCACCAAGAATCTAACACTGAAAGAAACACCCAGAGACTGGTACACGCAAATAATGCAACACAGAGACAGAAAAGAGAGAGACTTTACAGTTTAAAGCACACAAAGTGAACAAAAAGTGTTGACCATTTTGTTTGTGCAATCTGCAGTTACAGAAAACGGCAGAACCCCCACCCCCAAGAACTAAAAATCAGATCTTTCAGCGGACCAAGTGATGTGATGTGGGGGGCTGTAGGAAAAATCTTGAAATTGTCGTCAAAGATTCAGTCTGGTGTTTGAGATTCAAGGAAATAGCAAATGGGCAAGCCCTTGTTCTATAATCTGATTGAAGAAGGAAAATGGGTTGAGAAAAAAAAAAGAACATTAAGAAATTGGAAAGATATCAAGTGAGAATGAGGATATGTAGGGGGAAGCTTTGCCCTTTGAGATTGGGAGGGGAGATACTCACACTAAAGTAGATGTTAATGCATGCAAATTCCTCTCTTCTGCTTTTTTGTTGTTTTGTGTTTGATGGGACCCTAATTTACCTAGTTTTAAATTTTACTTGGATTGTTTTTCTGTTTGGGTATATTTTCTAGTACATTTTTATCTGATTACAAATCTGTGCTGTATATATTTATTGTTTCTCCAAAATTCAATTCTAATTTTTCACTTATTTTCTGATTCTTAATCTGAAGAAGAATAATTAGATTACTTTTTAGAAGGAATAGATTAGATATTTTCTGAAGTTATAAAGTTAAGATTTTGTTGAGATTCTGAATTAAATCCAAAGAGAATAATTTTTTTTAAATAGATCCAGGAAAATACTTGGGGGAAAAGTAGGGGGAAAAGGTGAGAAACATTGCAAATTGGGATGTCAAATCAAGAAGGTACCAACAAGCATGAACTTTGTACCAAAAAGAAGCATGTGAACTTGTTACATAGGTAGGGGTGGAAAAATAGGTGGTAATTGCAACTGTAATTTAATAGCATTATATTATTAAGTCACACATATAATAGTCAATGCTAAAACCAACTTGCTGTCTCTGTGGGTTCTTCAACTGCCTAATTAGGAAAGAAAGGATGTGAAAAAGCTTTGCAATTGGATGAGAGCTTCTGAGAAGTATTGAGCATTAATAAAAAATTAATGTGGAATTTAATTTAAAGTGAAGACAGTTATCATGAACAGCAACAAAGCTGGTACCTTGTGAAATTACTTTTTACTTTCATTCTTCAATAAAAAAATTTGACTGGTAGATTGGTTATTAATGTTCTATTTGTTTTTTTCACTGTTGGTTTTTCTTTGCTGAATGGACTTTTTAAAACTTGTCAACTATTTTTATTTAGAAAATTGTCATTCATAATGAATCAACTACATTACATTCAGTTTTCTTTGAAGTTGCGTCATGGGTCTCTTCTTTTTCTTCTTCCATGGCTTCACCTATCTTTAATAATCCGTGTCATAAGTAGTTCTTTTTTTTTTAAATAGTAAATACCAGTAAAAGAATTATTAAATAAAAGTATTCCACTTTAATCAAAAGGATCAAAATTAAATTTGACTTAGAAATTAAAACTAAAAAGTTTGTATGTTTTTATGAAACATTTATTCTTTTTACACAGCCCTTATTAAATATTTTTTTAAATATAATTGTCATAATATATGTATATAATTCTTATTTCTATGAAACAAAAAGAAAAATGGAATATGCTTAGTGTATCATGGATCATCAATACATAAATACTAAGGCTTTGTTTGGTTGGAGAAGTGAAGTTGAGAGAATAAATTTGAAGAAATTTGAATAGATAGTGTGTAGATGGTAGAGTTGTTTGGATTAATAGATAGATGGTAAAATTTGAAGGGATTTGAAGAAATTGGTTATGAAAGTTTGAGAATGATTTGATAGATGTTATAGATTTGTTTTAATTTTTTTAATTGATATATTTTTGAAATTACTAATTGACTCTTGTGGACAATGAAAACCTTAAAACCCACTTAAAGGAGTATTTTGTAATTTCTAAAGTTATGACCTACTTATAAGGATATTTTGTAATTTCAAGCTCATTTATGAGAGCTATTTCCTAATTTCAAGTTACATTCTTTCAAATAATCTCTTCACATCAGGAAGATACCATCTTGCAAATCTCTCTTCATCCGTCCTCTCAAATTAGGTTAACCAAACATTCATCCCCAAACACCTTAGCCTGTGTTTGGTTAAACCAATTTGTATGTTCAAGAGAATGAATTGTTGTGGATGAAATCTGTTTAGTTGCATTAATTTGGAAAGATGGATTGGAGAGGATTTGCATGATGGGTATTCACTCATGATTTGAAGGGTGAAATTGGAAATTACAAAACAGGCTTTGTAAGTGAGTTGGAAATTAAGTAGCTTCCTTTTTACAAGGTCAATTAGTAATTTTACAAATATATCAATTAAAAAAATAAAAAAATCTATAACATCTATCCAATCATTCCCAAACTTTCACAAATATTTCTTTTAAATCTCAATCAGATCTTATTATCTATTTATTAATCCAAACAATCTTATTATCCACATAAAATCCATTCAAATTTATTTCCTCAAATTCACTCTCAAATTCACTCATCCAATCAGACAAAGCGTTAATAAAGAAAAATTATTTTAAACTAATACTTTCTCCAATAATAATAATAATTTTTGAATAAGTTAAATTAAAAATAATTGGAAAGGTGGTGTAGGTGGCAACGAAGACAGGGTCTGTAAAACTGTAAATTGGAAAGGAACACACATGATGAATGTGTGCGATAACTAAATTTCAGTAAAAACCAAAGAGAAAAGCGAAACTCGATCCTTGTCTATCGGATGAGCATCTTTTAGCAGATGCTTCCCTGTACACCATCATATCATACCCACACCTATATACGGACTCCACTTCTCAAAGATACCTTTCTCTATTACCACGCCTCACTTTTTTTTTTCTTAATATATATTCAATTAAAAATCGTGTTAAACTCGCAGTGGTTATTTATCCAGTAATTTCTGAAGGATAAAGAAATACGAGTTAATAACAAATGTAAAAGAATTGTAACTAACTGTAAAATATTCACTTTTTTATTCGTGGGAAGCTCTTCGTACATATCTTAAGATTTGAATCTGTTTTCTTATTGCTGTACATCCTAATGAAAAAGAAATCCACATAAAGCATTTTTTTCAAATAATATAAGGGCACAAATTTATGTTTTCGGTCAAACTTCAAACCCCTAAGCAAAAGAAGTTTGTGTATCAACGAAAATTTATTTTGGTCAAGGTTTACCTACATTAGTCATTCGATTATTAGTTTTGAGGTGTTTGTTCTACGCAGCCTGTGTTGTTTGAGGTGTCTGTTCTACGCAACAAACGCAAGGATCAAGCGTCAAAAGTAACGTGAATGTAGTAGATAAAATTAATTATAATTTAATTCTACATTTAATATCAATTAATATACGCTTTAAATATAAATTGATGAGAATATAAGAAATAAACTTGGACAAGTGATGCACTGTGATACAGGAATTTTGTCATGTATTGCTGCTTTGACATAAGTAACGTATGCTGATATAATGAAATAAATAAATAAATAAAATCCGAAGTTACACAATATAAGGTTAAGGTACAAAATTACATGAAGGTAATGCGAGCCACGATACATGAAACAAGCAGCATATAAATAATAACAAATAAAAGAAGTATGAAAAGTGGTGCATCACCATTTCAACAGACGACTTTCATGTTATTTTGCATCGTGTCCTGTTATGGAAGAGATGCTTCTAGTGGCTTCCGAACTCCGTGAATCCATTACAATCACCTCACCACTCTTAACATCCTTTCCGGATATGGTGGATGGGATGCCTCTGGTAAATTCTGAAGTAATGCCAAGGTTGGGATCTGGAGACTGTGATATTGTGGGTGTAGTAATAGAATCCAGGGATATATTAGGCACTTGGGGAAGGTTTAGAGGGTTAACTTCGGTGACTTCTTCGTTGCTCTCGTCGAAGTAGACAACATCCTGCATTGTAAGTTGGTGATATTCAACAACCTCCCTTAGAAAGCGATTCTCACGGGCATAAACTGAGTTCTCGTGCGCCAGGCGAGCTTTTTCAGCAAGAAGAGATTCAAGTTGCAGTCGTATCTGTAATGAGAATTAGAAGCATGTTCACAACACATTTTCCGTGAGGATTCAATGTGAGCTAAATCTCATATTCAAATCAATTGAACTAAATATGAACCAAAGCTCGGAAAAACTCAAATTTGATTAATCTAAAGATAGGTAAGATTTTTTGGTTCCTTTTCCTGAATGACATTGGGGAGTAGGGCGAGTGACAGAAGTGTTTTGAAAAAACACAAACAATAGAGAAGAGGAAAAGGACAAGGGGAAGGATAACATGGGTTGGGGTCCACGTACAATAAGTGTACTTGTAAACTTACACAGTTTAATAAAGTCAAATAAAATGTGAATTAACCCAACCATCAAATCATATGATAACTATCTTGATAACCAGGAATAAGATAGAACATGTAGTCAAACGGTCAAATACTTATATTATGCATTATAAAAGAGTGTGACTAAGTATTGGTAATATCTAGAAATATAGTCAAATTATTATAGTATATGACTGAGCGCATAAGGTGATACCATGTTTAAAGTGATTGAACCCATCATACCAACATGTTGATGGGTTTAGTCACTTTTGTAGGATTGAGCTGGCCTAAATCCAACTTCATAAAATGATATCACAGTCGATCATAGTGAAGGTTATTTCGGTCTAATTCTCACACTTTTATTCATGAGGTGTCTGGGAAATTTCATATCAAGTAGTGAAATGATCAAATTATAATATATAAGTTAAACAATTTATGACACAGCATAAACCATTCATCAACCCCACATGTTAGTTTGATGGGTTCTGTCACTTCAATGGGCTAATTACACAATTATTTTAAAGATTAAAAGATAGTATTTTTTTAAGTTAAACAGGCTAGCATGCCTGATTGTTCCCATGTAGCCAACTCTACCTAGCTAAAATAGTAATTAGGCTTGGGCATTTCGTCCTAATTGTTGTAAACAAATTATACATAAGGCCAACCAGCATCAGCCACCTCAGCTCAAGTTTAAATTAGATGGGCTTAGATTAAAAAAAATGTTAAAAACATAATTAAGGTAAAACTTCTCATAAGAATTTCAAGGAAAAAAAAAACTAAAAATAAAAAGTGAAAAGAAAAACTTATACATGAGCTAAAATTAGTTTATGTATACAAGTTAAAACATACAAAATTTAGAAAAATTATGAGTCTCTACACATTAATTTATGAATAAGCTAATTTTAATTTATGGAAAGATTCCTTTTATTTTTACTTATTTTATTCCAATAAGTGCTTCTGGAGAAATTTGTCCAAATAATAAAGGTTTTACTTTTAGATGTTCTTCGGTTGAGAGGATGGGGGAGATGGAAATAAAATAGAATGTTTGGTGAGAGAAGAAAAGTAAAGAAATCCTTTTAAAAATTGGTGGAACTCAATATATTATTTCTAACCTATTTTATTCATCTCTTCTCTATTCCTCTTCAATCAAACACATTTAATTTCTACATTATTTCTCATCTAGTTCTACTCTAGCAACTTATTCTCTCTCTCTCTCTCTCTCTCTCTCTCTCTCTCTCTGTTTCTATCCTCTTTACTCAACAAAACATTAGCATTAATGTGCTAAACATGAGAGGCTTGTGGGCTCTGCAGGGATCCATAATGTATGCACAATGTCAGCTTCTAATATATTTACAGTTGATCCATAAAGAGTCAAGTTAAATCAAGTGTTAAACAGAACCGAACTTAATCGAGCAAGTAAAAAGGTCAAAAACCATCCAAGAATAATTCTAAAATTGTCACAAAAATGACAACCAGAAAATAAGCAGGCTGAAATGTTATTAAAGTACTACTATTGTACGTTATAAGTTTAAACCCCTGAATGCATAGCAAAAAATTTAAAATAGCCAGCCAGTGCACAAGGCTTCTACCAATACAGGGTTTGAAGTGGGTTAAACAAAAGTGGCTTTACCATTGAGTGCTGTGAATTTAAGGATCAATAAGCACCGTGTCATAAGAAGCATAATATAATTCATAGCTGAAACAAAAGTAATAGCTAACTGTGCTCACAAAATTAGATTGGAAAAAGGGAACATGTCTACCATGGGGAGAAATAAAATATGTGAAACGAATGAGATCATAACCTTCTTTATGCCACTGAAAGATGCATAAAGGGGAACTAATGAAATTGAAAAACCAAAAGGACAAAAAGGACAACGAGACATGCATACCAAATCATCATCATCATCGCGACTGTCTCCCCTTTCACGATTCTCACGGAGGACTTTATTTTCTTCCTCTAGCTGAGCACATCGATCCTTTGCAAAAGCCAGATCAGCTTTGACAGTCTTCAACTCCCGAAGAAGTAGTTTTGCTTTGGCAGCCATTGCCATTGCAACCTGTGACATAAACAAAAATGCAACAATGCGTCCTATGAAGAAGATTAAGATATATCGTAGAAACTAGAAAATGATATCAACTAGGTACCATGCTAGGAATAATTCAGTCATAAACTTTAATATATGATCATGAAACAAACACACTGAAAAACAACCTTTTTTCCTTTGGGGAAAGGGGGATATATAAATCATGAATATTAAACATGATCCTTTACCCTAAGAAACACGCACAAAAGAAAATACAAAAAATAATCATGTCTTGGTAATGGTATCAATCCAACACATGGTATATGATAGTAAAGGCGAATTAATGAGCTGAAAGAAACCTGAAAAGTAACACCAAAGTATTACTTTGGCATTACTCTTGCTTCAGCTGTAATGTCCATAAGATTGGCCTAAGATAATTATGGCCATTTGCAAGTTTTAGGGCCACAGTTTTATAAATGGCTATAGGTTTGCAAATTAATTTTGTGGAGATCAAATTAGTGATTAAATTTAGGTGAGAAGAGATATAGTCAGTGGAAACTAGGGACATAAGCATCATTATGAATTTGATTATCTATATCCAATGTAGCAAACAATTATGATACAGATGGTGGGTAGGTAGGGTTCTATATTATCAATTATGGAGGTTCAAGGTTTAATAAAAAAAACATGGTTAGCTGAAGAGTACTGAAGAGATAATACATCTTAAAGAAACACCTTAACTCTATAATCCTTTGAAGTTCCAACATCAAGGCTACCCTTCTATAGAAATATCATTACCTTTTATACTTTTTTAGCTGAAGATTTCACAAAACAAGTTCATCTGTGAGAAACATGAAACTGTCGGTGAAAACTAATTGTTGGAGAAAAGCTAGCTAATGCACTACAGAATCTTTCTTCAAACCGAATAACAATCATTGCATTTTTTAAAAATACTTACACATTTCCTATTCAAATTTCAAGTGCCTCTAAACTCCATATATTTAAAATAAAAGTAGAATTACATAAAAATTTAATTAATTGATAAAAAAAAACATTCGAAGATTTGACAGTCCAACATTCAAATAAAGATGTGTGATCCAGACCCTAAAAACAAGTAAAGAAAATGACTGTATTCCTTTGGCTCCCTTACACCCCTTAACTGCGAAGGTCAGACAACAATCTCTTACCATCTAGCAGTGCATATTGGACAAATACATATTCTACTTCTAAAGAAAAACAAGAAAATATGCAAAAACGATAGTGTTATAAATAAGGGAATTGGATTTGTTTGATACGGTTATAATTATACTGCATGTATATGAGCACAAGTACCTACGTTTGTGATTTGTCTGAGATGGTTACTCCACACAAAACAACTGATTTGTGATTTTAGAATTTAAAAAATTAAAAGAAATTCAATGTGTAACAAATGTGTTTTTTTTTTCTTTCGTATACTTTGATTCCAATTTGATGAGGACTGTTTTTGTATCATGTAAATTATCAAATTGTATCTTGTATTGATTACCGTGAATCATAAGATAGAAGCTTCAATAAATAGACACATTCAAAATTGCCCACCTTTATTATATCTCTATTATTTGATTAACTGAATCTGAAAAAGCAAGACATTTACAGCACAAACAAATACTTATTCAGTATATTTTAAGAAAATGAAGTAAAAACGAAAGAAAAATGTAAAAAGAAGAAAAAACAAGGAGCTAGAATATTGAACACTTTTGATGCTGCACAAGTTAACCACACAAGTACTTTTACCACATTAAAAAGTGATACACAGGTGCCACCTTACGTCGCGAGATGCCTTCAGTTGAAGTTCTTGGTCTGTTTGCTTTGGTGACGTCTGGCTTCGCAATTGGGATTGCTGATGAACTGTACTAGAATGGTTTCTCTCCTGATTTTTTCCTACAAAGCTTCCAGGCTTCTTCCTGATATGTTTACGAGTTTCGTGAATGATATCTGAAGTCCGGTTCTCAACAATTGTTAAACCTTCCTACACAAGTGAATTAGCACAGGTGCTAAGAAATCATAACACATACTTTTGGGAAGGAAAAAGAAGTTTGAAAGTTGTATTTGAAGCCTGACAAGACCAACAACCTACTACAATGCATTCCCATCCCTATCTACAAAAGCCCATAAGGCAAATGCATAGTAAAAAATCTAATGTAGAAATAAAAGGAAAATATGCCATCCTCACCACCACCACCAAGAATTCTAATATAGATATAAATATTTAATACATTTTGAAAAATTGAAGACACCAACCAAAGAACATATATAATACACAAGCAAAAATGTTCATATCAAAGCTCACCTCCAAAGATTTACCAATGGTACCACCAATATGAGTAAGCGAAGATGTGATAGCATCTAATCCCTTCATAAATGCTGGACTGTCCCTTTTGAGATTGTTCTCCTCTGGGTGGTTTGAATTTTGGAACTGCAAAGTGAATGACAATAGCATCCAATTTTACAGTTCAAAAAATAATGAACAAGCAACTATTACTAGCCCAATAAAAGAAGATCACAACAATTCAAATTCAGAAATTGGAACTGTATATGATATTTATTGCCCCCCTCGGTGTTCTGTTAATAGTTATTTGTTATCTCAGCAGAGTTGCCATTTCAAACGCAGATACAGATTCGGCAGTGTTACAGCAATTATTTTTCCTTGTACTCTGATGCACTTTATAGGATTCTTAATCCATCTTTTATTTGTACTTCACCTTCTTTCATTTCATCCGATATTGATAAACCTTCATTTCTACTAAAAAGTAAATAAATAATTTGATAAAAGCATGTTTACTTTTTACATTTTAGTGCAAGAAATCTGTTAGAGAATCAATTCAACAGGAGAAGAATCTGAAAAAATGAATTGAAAGTATACTATAGAAGAAGATTGAGGAAAGAGAATAATGTGGGGACGGTTAAGGTTGTTAGAGAAATTAAGAGAGGTTGGTCTATTTAATAAGACCAACCTAGTGAGAGGGGCAAAGTGGAAGTTGTAATTTCTAACAGGTGTAACCTGTGTGAAAGGAACAAGTGGTTCCTTTGTGAGAGTTGTATTCTGTTGTTAGTATCAATAAAGAGGTTATTCAGTATTATCTTGATTGCTTTTCCTTTCAAACGGTGAACGGTGAGTGACTGAAGTGGTTGAAGCAGTGCAAGAGGTACTAGCCGGGGTAGTTGGGATTGCACTTTTTTAAAGAAACATATCAGTTTGGTCCGACCTGCCGGATCTCTTTGAACGGAGGTGAATCGCATGTGGCAAAATGGAAGGATGAATGAGTGCATTAGAAAAATGGGCCAGCAAACAAGGTAGGGTGATTGCGGAGTTAAAGACTAACATGGGCTTGGTCAAAGAAGGCCTACTGGAATTGAAAGAGATCAAAGAAATGTTAAAAGATTCCAAAAATGCAGATAAAAACTCGGAGGGTGGTGAAAATTTCGTAAACGGCGAAGGAAGAAGAGAAAGAAGTGCTGAAATAGGGAACAATTTTGAAGAGGAGGAACCTGAAGAAGAATCCCAAATACAGGGAGAGATTGAAGAAGTTGTACAATGGGAGAGTGAAAGTCAGGACATGAAAGAGGGCCCACAAATGAGTTTGTCGAAGCTGTCAACAGGAGGACTAACCCAACCACATACCATGAACAATGCAGGGAGAGATTAGAGGGAGGAAGGTGTTAATATTGATACATAGTGGAGCCAACCACAATTTTATATCAACAGATTTGGTGAAAGAGTTGAGGTTGGATATGGAAGACACACCTACGTGTAGTGTCAAATTGGGTGATGGGTTTCGAAGAGGTACTAGAGGATGAGTGATAGTAAGATTAGAGAAACATACTATCAAAGAAAGATTTTATCTTTTTAAATTAGGAGGAGATAATGTGATTTGATATTGTACAACACCCATTTGACACATGTCAGACAATCCACTGAAGTGTTGAATTAAAGAAAAGGTTTTCTTGCGATTTACACACTTCACGACATAGCTCCAAGACAGCTTTAAGTAGGGCAAACACATATGCGACTTCAACATGAAATTTTTTAAAGACTGATTTTTTAATTTAAGAAGTTGTCAGTAAATGGCCAAAAAATGTTGTGATGCCAGAAGTCTAGCAGAAGAAAGGTGGGTCATTGTCAGTAGATATGCAAGTGATCGGGGAAATTTCTGATTTGATTCTATGAAAAGGGGGAGCAAAATTCCAAGATTGTTGCCTTAAAAGAGCACCAAATGAAACATTCCACAACCAAAAAAGGATTTTCACTCATGAATACTAAACTGGAAGATATGGCCATAATTTCATGCAAACGCAGCTGCAATTCAGCTATACAAGACAGCACCACAACACTTCTATAGCAGCACTATGAGCAATCACACATGATTATGTGTGTATCCTTACAAAATGAAATTCACCTTTTCCTTTGTGAAGAACTAAAACTACAAAATTAAACTATAATATGATTGTTTACAATGGTTAAATACAAGAGCCTTCCAAAATCTTGACCCCATTCAAATTCAGTTTCAAACCAGTGAAATCATATTTAACTGATTTTTATTTTCCAGATACAACATACAAAGCAGCATCTCTGCTGAGAATTTGAGATATAATTCTAAACTCACCTTGCCCCTAGATGCTACACCAGGCAATTGTGACCTTCCCACTCCAGCCATTTCAGATTGCTGGGGTACATTATCATCTTCAATTATTGACTTGGCTTTTCTGGCTAGAACACCCCAAAATCCATTCTTGGACTCGTTCATGTTCTTCATAGATGTATATTCATAGGGTCTTGAATCCTATATATACAGCACCCCAGTTAGCAAAATTACTACTATTCTGAATCAACATAGTGATACTCTAAATACAAGGAATACACATTAAAATAGACACAAAAGTAAGCATATCTAGAAATGAATTTCCAACCTTAGCGGATTCACTCATAAAAAAATAAAATAAAATCAGTATTAGTTGTAACAGACTCATCCACTTTTTACTTTTAAGTAATAAACAAATTTCGGAACTGGAATTATCTAGACATCAACAATTAAAAGAAGCAGCTGCCTTAAATTGCAGGCAAAAAACTAATAAAAGAATTCACCAAACGAGGGAGAATTATACAAAAGATGAGAAGGCACACTTAGCAAAATACAGAGCTATACACAAACACTGCAATCCTAAAGATGTAAAGTTGCTAATACGAAGGTACTAAGAGATTTTAAGTTGACAGCGTTTGCATACACCATGTTTTGAATATTTTTGCTAAAGTTGATATCATTCACACCCTGCTAGTATTGCAACTGCAGTATGAAACTAAAGGACGACAACACCCTGTAAGCTACACTACACAGCAGCAACACGAACCCTGCAATCCAAGAAGACCTCCATTTCCCTGCGCCAGTTGCAATTGCACAGGAAACAGTGTGCCATCGACAACTACCTCACAGCATCCAAAGTTCTGATGTTTCACTGGCATAGGAAGAGTTCCCCACTTTTCCATACTTCGTACCAATACTTTAACAGGATTTCTTTAACACATTCACTGATGCAGAGATTTTAGGAGACTCTTTCAAACTAAACTACTCTATTTCCCTTTTGCCTATTTTCCATTTAGGGAGAGTTCTCTAATTTTCTTCTCGCTCGATAAACAAATATTCAATAAATTCTATCCAGCAGATACCTCATGAGCAATAACACACAACGAACAAATTGAAATCAAACAAATACAATCACACTCAGCATACATCGGAATTTTCATATTTTCTAAAGAGAGGAGTTGACCTGCGAGGAAGGAGGAGGAGTTGGAATGGGTTCAGAAGGAGCTGCCGGAGAAGAAGAAGCAGAGGAGAGGCCATAGAGAGAGGACAGCGATGAGTCGCGACGCGCCGAAGAAGCTCTGATAGCTTTCGCAGCAAGCGAAGATGAAGACGAAGACGACGACGACGCTAAACCTTCAACGGCGTCGTTTGGCGGCGGAAAGGGGTTAGGGTTTCGAGTGATTTCGTCTTCGAAGGTCGAAAACGAAGGTTTCGAAAACCCTTGCTGCTGTCTCCGTCTATACGCCATCTAATTAATCCACCACGGTTTTCTGGATCGAACGAATCAATCACTGAAAAAAAAAAAAAAAA
>Ga0209700_100959_pt1 | contig 58217 bp, 27 predicted proteins | sample SiratroredBW_FD_187528 | JGI IMG/M metagenome (GOLD analysis project Ga0209700, IMG submission 187528) | Root nodule microbial communities of legume samples collected from California, USA - Siratro red BW (SPAdes) (version 2) | ecosystem: Host-associated > Plants > Roots > Nodule | place: USA...
AGAAAAAAAAAAAAACACTGGAGTTGAAAACAATAAGATACATATAATACACAGTTAACTCAAGATATTAGTAACTTTTATCCTTTTTATTGTAAATTTTCTCCTTTACCCTAACCTCTTTTGACCAAACAAAGACGTCATACACTCACTGAAAAGAATAAATTCAAAATCGCAAAAACAATTCTTTCTTTCTTTTTTTCTCATTTTCTCTTTTCACACTTTGAAAAATAAAGAATAATTTGTTATTTATTATTAGTCTCCATTTCATTTTTTTTTTCAAAATTATGATAGATCCAAAATTATTATAGAAGAATGAGACACAGCAAATTAGTTGAGGCGTAGTGCACAAATTATATTAAAATGGCAAACATATAATGTAATGGTAGCGCACTGAGACCTCTCCTAGATCTTCGACTTGACTAGTCCAGAAAAAAAAAAACATTTGATTCAAATTCATAGGCCAGTGCCACCACTGCACAAGCCTACCAAGTCGATTAGTGTTGCGTATAACAAATCAAGAGACAAGTGACCTAGGAATTTCCTATACTCAGATGCACCATCTGTGATATTCATATGAAGCTTTTGCTCCTCTGCAAAACTGTCCTCCATGACCAACCACCAAGATATACACCCATCACTATCTTCTGGATCAACACTTGCAACCAGGCCAAGTGTTTCACCCTGCTCCAGCTCAAAAGATAAGCATAAGAAGTCCCGATTTGCTTTTATCCCAACCATCAGAGCTTCCTGATATAACCAGTTAATAATTTGGCTCGCAACCTGCATGATTTCAACAGCAGAAATAAGCAACTTTTATTATTACACGTACGATTCCCTTTGTGAGTCAGCTATATACATCCATTTAAAAGTCATTGCAACGGCATCAATTTACCTGCTGCAGAATAATCACAGGAAGATCAGCTAAGTTGCAGTTATATTTGTTTATTGAGTGGGTTTCCTCAATTTTTCCCTTGAACAGGCCTGCGACATTTGGAGAACCTTCCGCTTTAACATTGATACAATTGTCATTTAACACCACCTTAATCCAAAACTGACGCTTGACAGCATTTTTCTCAAAATAATCTGATGTTTTAATTTGGCTACCACGAAGGATAGACTGAGGAACCTCCATGTACAGAGTCCACGACGAAGTCCGAGAATGCCACGTGGGATTAGAAATTAGCTGTAGATATGGGACCTTCGATACCTGCAGGTATCAAAGACTTAACAAAATGTCTATTTTTCAACCCGCTAAATTTAATTTTGAAAAGAGTAATACCACGTTTTCCAGCTCCGCAAGAACTTTAGTTGAAAAGATCCTGTGCGACAAAGACATAAAGATATGACCAAGAAGATTGGATCCACCATCCTTTGTCTCCTTTGCCTGAACCCCAGACAACCGATTTCCAGAGGAAATTGGTTTTTCACCACCTTTTCCGAATATATGCTCATGAAAAATCTGCTGAATGTAAATCTCATAACAGCTGGAAATAGAAAACAACCCTTTCTTAGGGGCATTCTGCTTGGCTTCGGGCTTCATTCCATCTAACATTTCATTTTCTACATTATTGGTGAGTTCATTTTCAACAGTGGAATGATCTTGACCATTTGACACAAGTGATAAGTACACAGAGGTTCCTTGACCTAAGCTTAATTGTAAGTAGTTTTCTCGTATTCCAGTCACACTAACACCGGTAACTGTGGTAAATGCTTCTCGATTTACCAAATCAAACACCTAAAAGAATAAGAGTCCCAAGCAACAAACCACCAACAGGATATGGTCAAGTAAGAATATAGGACAAACTAGATAAAGCAAAGCAACAATATAATAATGAAAAAATTAGTTACCTGCTCATTGAAAATTGCTTCATGTACTTCACGAAGGAGTGAATGTGTTTTCTTAACACACTCTTCATCAGTTAAGGACTCTTTGCCAGTTTCACCCAAACTATGCTCAACTGAGAAGCGAGATTTGTTTCCTCTGGAATTCCTCAGTATATCATCTGATTGTGCACCAACGAAACCAAATTGGAGAGATCGGCACAAATCAGGAGACATATTTATTGCCAGCATTCCAGCCGCATCATGATTGACTCGAACGGTAGACATAGACAATGACCGAATAATAGAAGCTTGATCATATGAGTTATCAAAGAGATCAAAGGTGAAGCCTTCATTCCCTGGAACAATAGCCGCCTGACGTTGCCGTTTAACCTTCCAGTTTTGCTGCAACCTGTCCATTTGTTAGGACATGTTATAGGTATGACGTAACTTACCTCACGTAAGCTAAGTAAAAAAAGCCTTCTCCAAAGGCAAGTTTCTTTAATTCATTGGTGAAATGGATACAGGCAAGAGCCGGCTTTTTAAGAAACAAAAAATTGCTATTTGCTGTATGAATATGTTCTCAAATACTTGCAACCATCAACCCAGATAAGTGAATATTAAAGTGAAAGTTAAGAATTGGAATTCACCTGATGAGGGCACCATAAAACCTAGCTTCCCGAGCAACCTGTTGTTCGAAAGCCTTGGCAGATTGCTTGAAGTATTTTCCAACTTGCTGCACATGATAGAGAGCTTGTTCAAATATTTCATTACATACCACAGTAAAAGCTAAACCAATTGTAGCATAGACAAGTTTTAAGAGCCCAAAAAACTTCCCACGAGTTGACTTGCATTCTTTTTATTTAAGCAAATAAACTTGCTACACTAAAAAAGGAACTGATCTTGACTTACTATCATGAACAAAAATAAACATTAAAAAAAGGAGAGTTCTTCTTTCAAGAAAAAGAAGATAGATGAATATTTACACGGTAACATTGCAGCTTGGTGGCTGCAGATACAGCCAGGTCAGACAAAGCTTCATTTGGTAATAGTTTTGGTCTTGTCATGCTAGCCACCGTTACTGCATCATTTGCTTCCACCTGAGCACAATAATTTGAACAAAGCATATTTGTATTATCAGCCTCTTCATAACTTACAGTCACACTAAAAACAACTGTGCCAAAAAAACCCAAAATCAAATCTTAATTAATATTCAAACCAAAATTGCCACCCAAAATTCACAAAACTTGGTTATAAAAGAGAGATTCCATTAAGACCAAATAAGGATGATGCCTCGTGATGAAGCACTGATTATTAGTTCCACTGACATTGTCAGTTGAAATTATAAAAGTTCTCTAACACTTTATTCCATTCCTTCAAGAATGAAACTAACATACTTCCCTATAAGCCACAAACAAGCATTTTCTTCTAAAGAAAGTTCCATTGGAAGCAATCTATCACCGATGTCAAAAACCAAATACCCTCAAGCTTACTATATTGTTTCAAACAGATGCCCAGGGAGAAAATTAAACTTATCATAAGGGTTCCTAAAAAAATAGACAAAAACATAAATATCAGTTATTCAATGCAAAACGCAACAAGCACAACTTACAGTATTGATGAGATCAATGATGACAGAGAGCTCCTGATGTGCCAATTGCAAATTCTCCACCATGCTCTGCCATTGCCATGGTGTTGAGGTCTCCTTGGAGCTCTTCTTCTGCTTCTTCTCCTCATCCTTCTCAATGGCCCAAGCAAAGTCAATTCGCCTGATTAGGGAGAGCCGCTTCTCATCATAGTCCACATCTCTGCAATAACACAAATAGACAAGCACATATTAAGAAAGAAATTACAGAGAAGAAATGCAAACAAAAATTAGGGTCCCATGTTCCTGTTCCTGTAAATACTTTTGAAAGGCCATCATCATTAGCAAATAGTTTTTCCTTTTAAAATGAGTGAGAAACAAGAGGAAAGCATACGGTGGGAATCGTTCCATCCCATTTTCTTCAATGGAATCCAATCGCTTGATTGGCAGCTTATCCAGGGAGATTTGCAAGTCCATGTTGTCATCCATGTTCTCGGAAAACTCCACCAAATCCTATAACTGTTTGTGCAGTAGCATGAAAGTGTGGGCTCAATAGTCAAAAATTACTCGGTCAAAGCACATGTCGGCATGAATTACATATGACTTTTCCATGGTACACGGCAGACAGTAACCAACAAGACGATTAATTCGTTGTTCAAGTAATATACATGCCCTGCTTAGAAGAGTTTGTCCATATGCACCTATAGCAGAGAAAAAAAGAAAAAATTGAACTTAGTTTCTCCAACAAGTTAAAATTAGTTTATGCATAAGCTCATTTGTAAACACTCTCTTATATAATTTCTCTAAACTTTTTTATTTTTAACTTGTACACAAACTATTTTAGTTTATAGAGGAATTTATTTTTTTCTTCTTATTTTTCTCCCCTAGAAATGCTTATTCGAAAGTCTACACTCAGACTCATAGTTAGTTTAACCATAAATAAAGTAAACTACAAGATGTGCATAATAATGCGTGCATATGAACAAGTAACAATAAATCGATCTAACTCAGGAAGAAAACACTTCCAGTACAGCTGTGCTAGGACAAAATCATAACAAATAAAAATGCACACAAGAAATACTTAAAAGAAGTACACAGCGAGCAGATGAAAGAACTCAAGTGTAGAATATACAAATTAAACATCAAAGTAAAACTAATCGGTATCTGAGTGAACAGTCCGAAAAAGATTGGAGCTAGGGGAAATGAGACCCAAGGGCAATTTATAAGGCAAGAAAAAATTAGACCTAAGGGCTTTCATTTACCCGAAAAAGAAGTGTTTCGACAAAAAAGGAATCTCTGAGATTGTACGAGGTAGTTGATGAGATTCAGGTCCTCTAGTTATAAGATACCGAGTGCCACGCCACCACTCCTTCAACGGAGTCTGCTCGAACAAGAAATGGAAAATAAGTATAATTTAAAATCGAAAACACAAAAGAAGCAAAATCCCAAACAATAGAACCACAATCCCTAAAAAGAAACACAACCCAGAATCCAAAATCAACGGCAACCATTATCGAAAACGAAACAACAGAAGCACAAATCTTCACCGTTTCAGGCTATAGAGGAGTGAAGCGGAAGCCGAATGGGAGAATGAAGAATTAATGAGTGAAAAAGCGCACTCTCTGGGGGCGGCAACTGATTCCGTTTGCAGAGCTGGGTTAGCGAGAGCGGGGAACCAACGTTGCACCTATATAAAATATATTTTGCAGACTCCAAATTTGTAAAAAATGTGCTGAAATATTATTCAGATAATACTTTATTTTTTTATTTACTTAATTATACTTTTAAGTTTTATTTCTTTTAATTTCACCTGAATCAAGTTTTGATTTTAAAAATTTTAAAAAATCAGTCTTTCACATTTAAAAATAACATTTTAGATCTCAAATTTATTGTGCAAACCCTAAAAATAATACTTGATCCAATTTCTAAAAATAATACTTGATCCAATTCGTACGATTAGAGATTGCTTAAAAAAATCACTGTCAGAGAAAATATATTTTTTTTTTAAATCTGACACGTTGATTAAACTTTAAATAAACCAATAATTCATAAATATTTTTTTTCATCATTTTTATTGTTTTTATAAGAGATTAATGTACGTGTTCTTAAATTATATATGATATGGTCAAAATTGAAAATGTTTCAATATAAAAATTAATTTATTTTACAATCTTATTTTTTATTATATTACACAAAATAAATAAATAAATAAAAAGGATTATTCATTCAAAAAAGTTTAATTATTTTATAGCAATTTAATGTGTGGAAATTATTGAAATTTTCTTAGCCAAGTTTATTTCGTGGTCCGAAAAAGTTATAAAGAGTAAATGAATTAAAAAGATGATAAAAATTGAATAAGAATAAAGTTTGTGTACATCTGGTTCATTGAGATTACTTATATACTTATATTAGCTCTCTTCGAGTTAAATTGAGTGGTAATGGCTTCAAAGATATTCCGAGAGAAATCTTTTCATCGATATTACGGTGTTTATTATTAACATGAAGAGATCTTAATATTACTATTCTTCATCGATATTACGGTGTTTATTATTATTAACACGAGAGATCTTAATATTACTTGTAAAGAATTGAGTAATTCTATAATATTGAAGGTTTTTTTTTTCTTGTTATCTCGTTTGAAATGTTCTTCTTTCTATGCATTCATAATTTGAGATATTTGTTTTTTTTTCTTATATTGGATAATACTCTTTAATATTCACTCAAGGAGATGGTTAAGAAAATAAATGTATGATAAATAAGCAAAATAATCTTTGAAATATAAACAAAATAATCTTTGAAATATTTGTTTATTTGTAATATTTAATGGCCTTTTGATGAATTTTGATTAGCACCCCTTTCCATGATTAAAAATATAATATTGATTATATAATTATCGTAAAGGTATCACCCTTAATACTTATTATCATCTAGAGGCTAAAAATACATTGTTTATAGATATCCTTATTTATTTATTTTACTTTTAAGAGTATAGACAGACAAACATGACAAGAGAAAAAAAAAAATCAAATCTATCAATATTCTCTAAAATTCATCCATATTTTACAAGAAATGCAAAGGAAAAAAGTTTATAAAAGATGAAAAAAAAAGGTATGACCCAATACAAATGAATAGAAGAATATTCAAGTTCATCTATAATTTAGAACTGCTCTTGAAAACTAGTAATCAAGTGAAATGCCAAATACTTAAATAATATACTACGGAATATTTTTACTATTTGATTTGAAGTCTCTATTATAACAGAGAACATTCACATATAAGAATAAGAGTAAGTCTTAATTCATATCATAATAGCAATACAAAGTTTGCTTTTTCATTTTACAAGAATACCCTACTTACATCAAATTTCTTATTTTGGATAGTGATGTTTTAGATACATATTTATTTTCCTTTGTTTATTAAATAATATAAAAGTCATCACTCCCTTCTTTCAGAAGAATGATAATCAAAACATGTGTGTATTACAACAAGTAGTGAACCCTGTGTGTCCACGACTGTGCATGAATAAAATGATTACATTTTATTCCTTATTATAACTGTTATTATACGTGCTGTCTTTATCAGATTCTAGGGAGAGTCCATACAGAGGCGGCGACGACCCTGGAACCATAGCATTTGTGTTCAATGACACTTGTGCACATATATACCTGTTTCTGGTGGTGGATCCAAGTCAGGCAGATATAAAATAACTGGAACCAAGGATTGAAAGCAAAATTATTCTTCTGGGCAACTCTTTCGTGAATGGGCTAAAACTGTCGATAATTAAGCTCGGTGACACACGAGGATAAGGCATCTTTCACTTGCAAGTTATTGGTGTCCATATCAAGGGCATCTTCATATAACCTTTTAGCCTGCTGCAGTAACTTCACCTTCTCTTTACTACTTCCTGGCCTTAAACGAGATCGCTGCTGCAACGCGACACCCCATCTAAACAAAGCTGCAATTCAACAGGTTAAAACAACAGGACTTTATTTCAATAACAAGAGGACCTTGGAAACACTTAAAAAAGGATGAATGAAAGGGAAAAAAACGATGAGATCAATGCAGAAGTGTTGGTATCCCGGAGACAACTTTTCTAGTTTAAAAATTTCCGTGATCATAATGTCATCAAACATAGCAAGCCATTACCGTGGTGTGTGTAAAACTGTGCGCGTATCTCAGGCTGTAATGCATGTCATAAAAATATAATTTCCTATTCTTAATGCAGTTTTTCCAACAAAGATTTTTTATTGAGCTAGATACATGCTTTTGACCTTAACAGGCCATAGGAGGCTATATAATTTATGAAGAATATGTGAACATAGTAATCTCTACTTGCACCTGTATGTGAGAACCACAAAATGGTAAATTCAGAAATTTATAGACATAATACCATCTGGCGCATAAACATTGCCTTTTAACAGCATAGCATCGAACTTGTCAATTGCAGCCAGGAATACTCTTTCAGCCTCAAATGCAGCACCCTGTGATGTTTGAAGATAAATTAAAATTTGATGTGGAAACAGAACGTACAGCAAAGGTATGCATTAGCAAACTGGAAGAAGAGTTCAAGTCAAGGAAACATTAAACTCACAAAAGCTTTAATATTGAGTTAAACAAATTACCAATTTGAGAGTCAATTTAGCAGCATTCTAACATGTATTCTAATGAGCAACAAAAACACCCTAACAAATTGAGGAACTGAAAAAGGTGATTTAATGATGTCAAGAATAATGCATACCGGACCAATATCTGCTATCAATTGGCCTCGGAAAGAAAGAGCAAGACCCCAATTATACAGAGCTCTCACGTCATTTGCATCAATTGACAAGGCCAGCCTATACTTTCTGCCGGCCTGCACTAGTAGCTCTTCACACTCTTCACAAACATCAATAAGAAATGATGCGACATCTTCTTCGCTAGTGATTTTATTCCTCAGTCCCTTCAATATTCTACTACGATTTCCAGATGATGAGTGGATGCTGCCAGAAAGAAGAGTTCTCAATTCACGACTAATCTTCAACTTTAATTCTCCATGAAGAAGGTAAGTGTTTCCTAACTGGCCTACAGCCAATAAACTCATGGGCTTCAAGTCCACAGCTTTGGTTAGTATGTTTGCAGACCTGTATAACATGATTTCAGCTTGCTCTTCTTCCTGCCTAACTTTTATAAACTCTTTTGCTTGTTTTAAAAGGTCCGATGCTTCATCAAGATACCTATCGAACATCATATCATCTGAAATCTTTGCAGATGAAGCGGTATTGAATTCATTCTCATGCACAGACAAATCATCTGCAACGTGGTGATGATCATCGTAATTCTCTGTATCATCTTGATACTGAGACCTGTCAGAACCACCCTCTCTCAAGTCATGAGAAGACCTGAAGGTACTGTGACCTTGGTTGAGAAGCTGCTCACGCCTAAAAGAGGACTCACTTTCCATGCGTTTCGTTCGGACTTTAAAGCTCTCAGAGTCAAGCAGATTGTCATGGGATTCCCACATGTCTGTTATGCTGCTGGAATCCATCTTCAAAGAGAAGCTACGATTATTTGTGAATCTCAATCCTTTATTCCGGTAACTGTGCTCTTTATCGTCAAAGAATTTATTTTTCCTTCTCCGTATGTCCCCTAAGCCAAAATTGTCTCCCTCTGGAGTGGTTCTTATTCTTCCACTTTTGTTCATATCCAAAACTGAGTTAGTAGACGAGCCTTGAGTAGTATTCAGATCCAACTCACGATTTCTCTTATGTTCATCAACAAAATTCAAAGCCCTGTCTTCAACAACAGGCACTGTACCATTTTCTGTAGTTTGATCCAATATTCTATCCACTGCCTCTTGCTTGACATTTTCCCTGACTTTGGTCGAATTGGAGCTAAACAAATTTTCCCCAAACAAACTGCTAAAAGACTGCAGCATCTGGTACCCACCTTCTCCAACTTGTTTCTTTCTTCTACCACTCTTATGGTTCTCAACCAAAACACCACCAGAGTTTTCCTCATTCTCAGTCAAAGAACTAACAACACTCCTAGCATTCTTAAGTGAAGCTTTAATCTTATCTGTGACTACAACATAACCATAAAAATCATCCACTCGAATCTTTTTATTCCTAATAGCACTTTGTACATCACTCTTCAAGTTATTGACCACAAGATCAAGCTCGTCAAAAAATTCCACCAAACTTCGCAATTTTTCCGAAGACAGCTTCGAATTCGAACTGTCCTCCTTCTCCCTCCTCTTACTCCCACTCGCCCTCACCTCACCGAACGCTCCGTTTCGGAAAAACCCTACCGTGAAACCAACGGCGAAAACCAACGCGGAAGCCGGAAGAACGACAATAGAAGAAACCTTAACCCTAGAAATCGCCATCGCGCAAACGAGGCCCAAGAGGAACACGAAAACGTTCTTCCTATCATCGATTCCAATAGAAACGAGAAGATTGCGCAAGGCGTGGGACCCACCAGGCGCGTCTGAACTGCCGAGATCGTCCCAACCTCCATACATATTCGAAGAAGAAGAAGAGGAAGAAGAAGCGCACCAAGTTCTCAAGGAAGAAAACGAAAGCATGAGGGGCTTGGAGCCGCGAGTCCATTTGGCGCTCGAACTGCGAAGAAAATTGCGCTGAACGGAAGGAACGCCAAAGAGAACAAGTGAACCCTGAGAGTTGATAAGATTAACGGGATTCTTCGCTATTACGAATTTCATTATTTCATCGAAGAAGCGTTCTTCTCAATTTCACCCCTGAAGTCCGTGCAGTGCTACTCTGCTGCAACGACAGAGGACAATGTTAAAAACATCAAAACGACATGTCGTCACGTGTCTCAGTGAAAAGTAAACAAAACTCCTGTCCGAAACGCAGTCGTTTCGTATTGACAATTATTTTTCCCTTCCCATAAACAGTTTATTTTCAGTATTTTGTGACGATCAGTTGTTTGTGAAATTGGGTGAGAAAAGGAATAAGCATAGATATTGGAAGAAAAGGCATGAATCTAAGGCCAGTGGGGCCATTGGTTAGAATGGCTGCAGTAATCTTTGGTGGAGTAGCCACTTTGAACTTGGCTTCTACTGTTACCATCAAATTGCTTCGGTTTGCGTCTGAGAAGAAACGGGTAAGCATGAGTTTTTCTTCGTGGCTTTATCCTATTCTTTCTTCGAAATTGATGTAATGGAACATGTTTCGTGGGTTTATATGTAGGAAAAAGTTGCGTTGCCGTGTAGGGCTTGTAGAGGGAAGGGATTTTATATATGCAAACTATGCAGTGGGAATGCCACCATAGCTTGGTCACCCATGTTCGACCCTATTGCAATTAACCCCTGCGTGTGTCCTACTTGCGAAGGAAACAGGTTAGGTTTCGTTTTGTTCTGCTTAATGTTATGCCTAGTTCGATATTCTATGGGAATTTCAAGTATGGGGTATGCTTGCCGAGAAAATGTAAAACAAAGAAGATAATTTCATTATTTCGGTTGTCTTGAAGATGAATTGTTTGTAAGGAGATTGCTCATTCAGAGATTTGTTTTGAGTTAACATCATTCATCAAGCATTATGATTTTTGGACTATTGTAGTTTTGTAATGTTTCCTCTTAATTTTGCAGGGTTCAACGTTGTTTGAACTGTCTGGGAAAAGGTTACGAGTGACTATTATGAGATTTGAGATGGATAGTTATGAGTGACTATTATGAGATTTGAGATGGATAGTGCTGCATATATTTTGTTCCTTTAGAATGTGATGGATGATATTAAGCAAGTGATTTGATCAAGAGTATTTTGTTCCGAGAGTTTCCACATATTCATCATTTTTCTGCTGATTGAATTTCCTTTCCAATAGTAGAATATAAAGAGCTAGACAATAGTTCTGTAATAAATCTTGACCTACAAAAATGGGGAAACATGGGCACTTTTTTTTGGTGTGACTTGACGATGCTCTGTTTGGAGATGGTGATGGACTTTAAACTTGATTTGCTGTTAAAGTGGTTTGCATCTCTGGCTTAAAATTATAACTTTAAGTGTGTTATAATTTTTCATGTTTCGTTTTTGTTATAGCTTGCAGAAGGGGGTTGCTTTTTATTTACACATTATTTCTCAGGTTAAATTGTGTAAGAAAATAAAATATCTAATATAGAGATGTAGTCTGGCGTGCAGAATGTCGTTTGGGCATGAAGTTGCAGTGAACAATAGTTTTTGAAGAAGTGTAAGTTAAGGAGTGGATAAGTACAACACAGAGGTGCCTTAAATGTCTATGATTCAACTAACAAATCTTATCAGGTTGTCAGCTTATGCATTTTAGCAACTGAAGATATCACTTTACGAGAGTATATGTACCAAACAGAAGTTTTTCTTTTTTTTCACTCACGAAAGCCATGTCAAACAAGCACTACATGTTGCGCATAAACACTGTCCTTTAACAACATACCATTTGCAGTCCGCAATACTCTTTCAGTCTCGGATGCAACACCCTGTGGTGTTTGGAGATAAATAAAAATTTGATGTACATCAAAGGTATGCATGAGCAAACAGGAATAAGAATTCATGTCAAGGAAACATTAAGGTCCCGAAGCTTTAATATGAAATTAAAAAAATTACCAATTTGAGAATTATTTTAGCAGCTTTCTAACATGTTTCTAATGAGCAATGAAAACAATCTAACATAGGAACTGAAAAAGGTAATTCAATGATGTCAAGAATAATGCAAACCGGACCACAGTATCTGCTACCAATTGGCCCCGGAAAGAAAGAGCAGAGCCCCAACTATCCACGGCTCTTACATCATTTGCATCAATTGACAACGCCAGCCTATACTTTCTGTCTTCCAGCACTAGTAGCTCTTCACAAACATCAATAATAAATGATGCAACATCTTCTTCACTGATTTTATTCCTGGTCCTTTCAATATTCGACAATGTTTTCAAGGACGGTTGGTTGCTGCCAGAAAGAAGAGTTCCATTGTCTTCCAAAAAATAGTTTATAGTTTCTAGATGTTACTTGAATATGTAGAGTATATCATTTTCTCTACAAATCTGACGTACTTAGTGTTGGTGTCACTTCATTAGAAGAAATTGTGAGCAGTAAGAATAATGGAGCCTATTATGATCTGGATGGCCCACTGAACCGTCCAACCTTGTGGTTGCTACATTGTTTATGATTAGAATCTGGAAGACCCAGAAAGTATGGAACTATAAGGGTTTTTCACCTTTTCACTTCCAGTTCTTTCTGGAACGAGAATAGGAGGTGATCAAGAATTTAATAATGCGCAAGAATTTAAAGCTAAAATTCCAAGTTCAAGCCTATGTTCATCATTTCTTGTTTGCATCCTAGAAAATAATCAAGATAGGCTAACCATATCAGACTTTCTTTCAGTGTGCAATGGTGAATTATTTTCCGGATTGAATTGTGCACCTCTCATCCAAAGATTAAATTAAAATAAAATATTTTTCGTATTATTCAATCCCGTAGTTATTCCAAAAATATTTTATCTTCCAAATTGTAGAATTCGGAAACGTTACACAATCCAAAAGTTATTTTCAAATACTAAATATATTTAGGATTCCACAATCTGGAAGTTAAATCCAAAGCATTTTAGCTTTACAATTGTACAATCTAAAAGTCTGTTAAACACTAAAATTAAGGCTTTCTTTACCACCGTTTACCGTCATTCAATATATTTAATCAATGATACATAAATGTTAAGACTTTTATTCGGCAAGTGTACCGAATCACAAGTAAAGTGGGTTTTAGTAAAGATGTCGATTCCTCATGGAATAGTTCTATTTTAGAATTTCAGCGTCACTGCTCAGTAAGCGAGTTCAGTTTTGATGAGAGATTTAGTTTGATTAACAATTACTACGAACATGTAAAATAAATTTATAAACAGTAAAAGAGTCTGAAATGATTAGAGAAACACCCTGGGATTGAACTCATCTAATCTTACTCATTTGTAACTTAATCGAATAATGAAACATAATACCGGTAAGTATTCAGTTTTGACGCACATGCAAAAATCACCCAGATTGATTCCTCAAATCTGAGATTCAAAAGAAAACTTCAAATATGCGGATTCCTCAACTATCTAATCGGTTATCCAGCATTAAAAGACGATGTTTTGCATACAATAAGTCGGAACCCTATTCCTAGAATCCCAATTTACCGCGTATTTCCTCTAGGTCATAAACTCAAAATCACTTTCCAGTAGTTTTCAAGAATTAAAGACAAGATTCCATAAAATACACAATCAAGCATGAAATACAAGAGGGAAATACCAAATCTGAATAGAAACTGAATATTATAAATCAAGATCCAAGGTACAAATGAGTTTCGAAAAGATTACATTCAATCCCAAGATATGAAGACTTAGCTACCCATGGCAGCCATTAAAACTCAACAGCGGAAGATAGCTTGAGAAACCGTAAGCTCGCGCTCGGATTTCGTCACTTCTCTCTTTTCTTCTTGCTTCTCCAAGTTTTCAGATCCCCCTTTCTCTCCCCCTTTCACCCTATATACACATTCTTGGTTCAACTCGAGTGGCTTTTCGCCTGAGCCACAGTTCCTCGCCTGGAGCGAAAATTCATGGAGCTCACTGGAGTAATTTCGCCCGGGGCGAAATATCCTCGCCCGGGCGAAAATTCATGAAGCTCACTGGAGTAATTTCGCCCGGGGCGAAATATCCTCGCCCGGGCGAAAACCTCCTCGCCTGGAGCAAACTGAGGGCGAGGACCTCTGCACCTTCCTATCATTCTGGCTTTTATTCGCCTAGGGCGAGCTATGGGCGAATATGGGCGAGTGTTGCTTTGTCTTGTCAGCTCTTTTCTTCGCCAATCTTCTAATCTTTCTTTGTCTTCATATTTTTCTTCCTGAAAGCCACAACAACTGCAGTTAATTGGATTCTTTCTACTCATGAATTAGTTTTTACATGCGATTCCAAAAACTCTATATTTGGGATTAAATATTTCCTTAAGAATACTTAAACTCTCACAAATTCCGGTATTATCATGTCTAAGAATACCGAAATTTGGCACTTATCAAAAAACAATGTAAAAGACAGAACAAACTTTATCTTTGCTTCAATTTAGAATGGAGATGCACAATAATCTTCAATTGTTGGAAAATCAAAATAGTGAAAGAAGAACGAAGGTGCAGGCGTAGTGAAACGGGTGAAGGTTGGAGTTGGTTTATAAATTTTTATTTAAGTGTAAATTCATCTTTTCGTATAGGGTATGGAAGTGCAGGACGAGACCATGGAGGTACACGTAGAAACACTCCAAAATGCAACACCCTGCTATAGTCACAAATTATAGCCCAATATAGAAGCTACATGCCATTCAGGTAAACTATCTTTTTTTCATTTACATAATTAAACTCCAAACATATCTGTTTTTAACTTTTAATTAATTTGTATTATAAAATTAAACTAATTTTTGAAAGGAAAAAATATATGATTTTTACTTAAATTATAGGAATGTTTTGAGGAGTTTTTATAAGCGTTCAAATTGAAAAGTTTTAACTTAAGTAACCATACGTACTCAGACTCTTAAGTCATAACTAGATCTCTGTAAAAGAAAAATCGCAATTAGATTATCTACCATTTTAGTATATAAGTTCACTTAGATGGATAAATTCATACTACTTCCAATTCTCAAAAATAAATCCCATCCCAGTATTTTTTTTAATATAGAAAAAGGTTAACTACTTTTACTTTATTTGATGATACCTTTTGTAAAATATTTTAACTTCATTCAATATCTTTTTTTCATATAAATGAGGACTGAGGTAAATATAACACAATTCTCCCGCAACAAAGATTTTCTTTACAAATTTAAATGCAGTTTTAGTATTTAAAAAATACAATACTTATTTATTAAATTTTATTTGTTTTAAATGTTTAAATTTTAAATAATTATGTGAGTATTTTTGAACGAATTTTTGTATAACAAATTTTAGAAAGAAATGGTAGGAGAAAAAAAAATAAAACTGATTTATCAATAATTAAATTAAATTAATTTGTAGAATTATTTCATATAATATTTTTTTAATATGTGGGCAAACACTAATTTTAAGAAACATATTTAAACCGAAACTATATAGTTTATTGTATGGTCCATAATCCCTTTAATAATAGCTTTAAACTCAAACTCATGCATAAAAGAGGAATAATAAAAATAGATATAGTACTAGTTTGGACCCCATGAGCAGAAGCTGGCATGCCCATTATGACATGTCCCAGACAACAACAAATGAAGATCGCATAAGATTGCCACTGCCATTTTCCCGCTATATGCATCCGTACGTGTCCTTCTACACTTGCTCCACTTTTCACTGAAATTTATGCTTCCCAATATTATATACGCTTCCACCATTTTTTAATGCTTAATTTTAGGTGCTGATTCTCAATTTCACTTCTGCTGCTTCTTCTTTATATTCATTCTGGTATATGATTCATCACATTGCACGGTTGCCAGATTGGCCACGCTTTGTTCAGTGTATGCACCAAATTATTAAAGGAATGGAACTCTGACTCCTCTGCTGCCTCTCAGAGATGTTAAAGTTCGTTGTTTCTGCAGTTATCCTCTCACCATCTCATGTCGTTAAATCTACCACATTCTGTCAATTCATTATCAATATTGCTGAGACTCTAAGTGTGAGTGCAGGTTTCTCTCTTCAACTTCAACGACAACAAACTACACTTCAAATCTTACACCATTAATTGTGCCTCCCTCACATCTCCACAAAAAAAATTAAATTAAACAAATCAAGTCATTTCTCGACTTTTCTACTCCTTTCCTTTTCCTTTTGTGGCATTCATATAAGTGGGCTCCATACATAATCCAGTTCAATGGTACAATAACGTTTATTAGAATCAACCATATTCAAATTAAGTTGGATTAATTACTGTAAGTAACAAGGCTTTTCTTTAAGTTTTAACATATTTCGAATAAAAGTAACGTGATTAGAAGAAAAAGCTCCAAGTGAATATTTAAACTCGAAATCGCCAATTAAACTGGTAAGAGTAACTAACCAGTAATTTGATCCGTTTAGCTTTTCTTTTCTTTATGTTATTTCAAAGTTTTTGCCTTTTTTTCTATCCCACCAAACTGTTTGTGGGTTCTTTTCCTTTTAGCATGCAAACAAGTAGACATCATAAAGGTGGGTCGTTGGAGGCACTTTATGAAGGTCTGGGGAGAAGAATGTTATGGAGCAAGTGATGGAGCTTCGAGTCTTCCTATATCTTTGCCTCTCTGCATGACTGCAATTTATGCTGGGTTGCTACCAGAATTGTGACCAAAAGTGTACGCGACAAGATCTTGCAGATAAAAAGGAGAGAAATGGAAAACAAAAAAAAAAACAAAAATTTATTTATGCACTTGCTGATACACAGTTACACACACTAGAATGATTAGAATTATTGCCTTACATCAATAGCAAGAAGCAACAATTCAAAGGGACATGTTATCAAACGAGAAACAAGATCTGGTTTGACATACATATGCCACCATGCATACATCCAATTCGGTTCTAATCAACCCATATCTTCTCATTTGTTTTGCATGAATAAATTGAGCTTGAATTATTTGTTTTCTTGTTCTTGTGATCCATGCATGATTATTAACTTAACAGGGAAAGGGAAAAATGACCGTTTACGGGTCCACAAGATCAAGATAATGAAATGGATGCATGACAACTAGTCAGACTACTTTGAGAAAGAAAGATGGGGGAGAAGCCTTTATTGACTGATGTATAAAGTTTCAAAAGTGAGGCACATGATGGTTCATTCGTGCCTTGCGAAAATGCAATGAAGTGGGATTTACGAAGAGATAATAATGCAATGCAAACACGAGCATGTAAGATGGACCATATCATAGTTTTCACTTGAACTGATAAACTTGTTACATTATGCACGAATGTTTCAACAAAACAGGTTTAGTTCAAAATCAAATCCTAGTTCTAAGAATCATGATTATGATGACATCATTGAGTGGTAGTACTTTTTCCAAAGTATATACGATATTTGGTATTTGTGATGTGGGCGCGGGTATGGACCAAAGTAAGTGGCCAACCCACACACCTGCAAAGGTAATATTGCTTCACATGCATCGCAAGGATACCATAAATTAAGATCACTACACTATACTATACTCTGTACCGTATGATCAATAATTACATACATTAATATTACTTGACCCGTTCCCATCCAATTTCAAATCGGGGTGGTGAATTCAATTCGGGGCACGGGTTCTTCGTGCATTCTCATTCCTCAGCGGTGATTTCGTTGCAGGGAGTGATGGGTAACACAATTTATTGCTCTCTTTTGTTCAGTGAATTTTGTTTAATATCTCACATGACATGACATTGGTTACTTAATACGAAAGAATGCGTATGTATGATAGATCCTTAAACAAGAGTTGAAGTAATCAGTTGATCAGACAAAAAGAAGAATCCATGGCAGAGTTTACGATGTCGTCTGCATGCTGCTTCTGCTTTCTGCTTTGTTAGTCGAAAAGAAAACTTACAAAATAAAATGTTCTTGATTTGCGTTTGCACAAGCTTTAACACAAAGAGAGGGTGCTTTTGACCATCCACCTTTAAGATGTTTTTTCTGTTATCGTTATTATTAAACGGTGATAAAATAAAGACCTTTTTTTAAAAAAAAGAAAAATAGAAATATTTGTCATGGATTCATTTATAATCTATTTGCAATCATCTATGCATCACAAACTTTACTTTAGTTAATTATTTTGCCCTCCAAAAAGGGTCAACATTTAAGATTGGGGTTTGCTTATGAATTGACAACCGTTACTAGTTTTTTTTATATAAGAAATAAATATACTGAGTTTTTAAAATTTTTAAAATAATAATTCTATTTTTATACACACAGCCTTGATATTTTGTCCCAAGAAGCGTAAATGAAAGGAAACAGGAATTGTTTTAATAAAACCAAAAGATACATTAACATGCATGGTTGGGTCACGAGTAAAATTTCATTACCAACAACAACTTTTCAACTGTGATTCGTGCAATTCGTAGCTTAGTATTTATTTTATTTACCTGTTAATTTCTAAGTATATTAATTCATAAATTTTATATTCTTAATTTATTGTAAACAATAATTACGGGACGCTTATAGATGTAATTTGATTTAAATTGAATTTTGATTTATAGCAATTTTAGCATTTCAAAATGTTTGTATCCAATGTCGCAAACATTCATATGTGGAGAGGACGTAAAAGTTAAACTTGGTTGCTGTTTCCAATTTGACCTGACAATTTTCTTTTTCATAAAAAAAGTGAACAAAATATGCTAAACATTTATTATTCTTCCTGATAAAAAAAAACATTTATTATTCTTATTTATAGTATAAAAATACTTCTTCAGTAACAATTAATGTTTTTAAATATTAGTAATCACTTAAACATATAAATTTAGAGGCATTTTATCTGTTAAAGTAACGTTTTTTTCTTATCAATATTAAACTAACGTTTGAGTTAACTTTTTAAACTTTTTTTCGTCTCTTTAAAAATACTCAGATCGAATATAATAAACATAAGAGTTTTTTTTTTCTGATCAACAAAAGTCAACATGATTTTTGTTTGAAAGCTAATTATTAGAGTAACTTCTGATTTTTTTAAAACAAAAGGGAAATTAAAATAAAACTTAACACAGATTACCTACAACGATATTGTCAATGATTTAATCATATATTTACCTCATTAATAAATACTCACTTAAGCCGTGCTTCATGTGTTGTCTTTTTGTGTATTATTGGTTCCACTCTCATAAATCTAAAACCCGTTCCCAACAACATGAAAACTGTTTCAAATGCAGTGCATAACATGTTTGTCACTATTGACTATAATTTTAAAAAAACATTATTTTGTTTATTTTTGTCACCTTTCATCTAATTAAGGCATATTATTCATCAAAGTGTAGTATTTACCTGTCCATTTTCTCTCATTAAACCAAACTATTTCACACTAAACATTTCTAAGTTAATTAAATTATACTATTAATCCAAGCGTAATAATTACTTATGCATTTTCTCTCAGTATTAATCCAACCCTTTTCACACTAATGGTACTAACATATTCTAAATTTTAATATTTGTGTAACTAATTTCTAACATTGTCTAGAAGTAAATTTCCTTAAAAGAAAAGCGTGTAGAGTCTCATATTACTCAGTACAATATTATTACTAAAACTACTAAATTTTAATTTCATTTCACTGTAATAAACAAATTAGAATCTTACTATACATGATAATAATTACAATACATCGCTTCTCTGTAATAACACATATCTCTCTTTTTTATATGTAGTTCTTGGATGTTTTTCCTAACATATCATTGCCTGTTCAAATGTTAAGCACAATTGTATTAGTAATTACACATAAAACATCTAATGGGAAGCTAGCATAAATTTCATAAGTCACAACTCATAAATTTCATGTAATATAATGTGAAATAAAAATCATAATACATTCATTCAAATTTATATTTAGAATATTAAAAAAGTACAACCATGTTCATGCATTTTATAATTAATCTATTGTGTAGTCTAGAGACCAAAGGCATGTGAGGCCTTCCGTGTTGAGCAAGTCTCACTTAACATCTAACTGATATTAAAGTTATTATTACACTTTTTCAAATTAATGCAGTTAGGATACATTATTATATTCTCTCATCAAATTTAAAACAAGAATATTTTTTAAATTTCACCACCTAATGTTTTAATTTATATAATCTATATAATTGGTCAAGTAAATATATCTCATTTTATTTATGTGGTCCAATACAAAATATATTTAAGCAAAATTATCATCTCAAGAATCTCAAATAGTCACTCTTGACTGAAATATAGAATATTTGTAAATGGTGATCAAGTGATTATATGCTTTTGCTTATTAGAGAGAGAGTGATCATCTATTTACAGATGTAAGATTGATGATCTCTATTTTAGGTTGCTTAAATAAACACTATAGTATTTTTTTTGAAGTTGAATGGTGGCTCAAAAATTTTAGTAATATTTTTGTATTATATCACGTAGTCTCATTTTTTCTTTTTTTTCTTGAGTTGTTTTATATAAACTCTTAAAGAATATAGTTGTTAAGTGATTGGGTTTAGCTATTGAGCAATTTCAACTTTTTTGGGTTTCCTTTGACGAGCTTGCTTGAGTAAGATGTATTAGATTTAATCTGTGTAACATTAAATTATATGTTCTGTTGGTTATAATTATTTCACTTTGGGTAGTGTGTCTTCACTTGAATTTGCCTACTTGTGTAGAGTCGTACAAAGCATATAGCCTTTCCAAAAATTGTCAATGCTCGGTGTTAGAGAACTGCAAAAGAAAAGCAGTTTTAGATGAACTCCAACGAATGTTGATTTTAGCTTATACCTTTAACAAATATCTTTGACAGACATTTCCTACAACATAAGATAAGCATATATGTTTTATAAGGTACGAGATTAGCTTTTTTTAATTTGCTTATCGTCTGGTTATATTTTTTTCGTAGTCAGACATAAAAGACTGTAGAGTGTTGTATTATTTTTCAAATAGAACACTTAAGTCTTATATGATCTGTTGTAAAGTAGGACCATGTTTTACATCTAGTTGTTTTTAGCAATTAATCAAAATCCTAGGTGTTATATTTTTGTTCTAGTACTTCAGGCAATGTGAGATCTCCAATACATCTTCCCACATTGAGGACATCAAGCGTGAGAATAGAGGTGTCAATAATGGATGATATAATAGACCCAACAAATTTTACTAGGATAGGTATTTGGTAAACTTTTATATCATCTTGTGAAATGGACTTTAGACCTAACTTATTCTCACAAAATCAACTTAGTATATATATATATATAATTTGATCATATATTTAATGATGTGAGATCTCTAACACACCTCCTTACACTGAAGGCATTGAGTATGAAAATATATGAGACTCAATAATAGATAACACGAAAAGACAATCAACTTAACTATGATAGACTATGAATGTTTTAATATCATTATCATGAAAATGAATTTTAAGTCTAATTCAATCCTATAAATTTATTTTAATAAAAGATGAAATTTGCACTCACATATATATATTATAATTTAACAATATTTTTAGGCAACGTTTGACATCTAACACTAAAAATATCAAAGTTAGTCAACCTAACTCACTTACTGCAAGTTGAGCTAAAAATTGGTGAACCCAACCATCCTTTACGATGAGCCATAAATTTGCAACATGGATCATCCACCATGAGTTAGTGGGTTGACTCCCTTTGAGCATGTACTATTTCCCAACTTATTTCTTATACTTATTATAATATATATCTATTACACTACAATTACAATTAAAAGTGATTTCAAAATTCAAAATTCACATATAAATTAATTATAGATCAACACACCTTTAATATGATAGAAATCTGTGTGAATTAAGTGAGCTAGATTCATTTTCACACGTAGTTTAAAAAAGTTTACTTTAGTTGGTCTACAAATTTAAACTCATTTTGACATCCTTAATTTAAATATTTCTTTTCTAGAATAAAGTAAGTCAACACTTCCCATCTACAAAATCAGATATCAAAAGTATAAACATCTAAGTCACAACACATTAAATTTAAAAAGAAATTCTTTTATATAAATAAAAAATAATTAATTTTATGAAAGGTTTATTCCTTATTTATTTTAAACTCTCTTATCTAAACTTAGAAAAAGTTCTTATAAAGTGAATTTATTTTTTACACATCACATAAAATAAGGTTAACGTGATTCTTATAATATTATTAAAAATTAGATAATATTAATATTGACTTTAATTGTTTGAAAGATTTAAAGTATCTGAAAATCAAATATACATTAATTTTACATGGAATGTCTTGTATAAAAGTAGTTGAAAATGTAATATGTAAAGTTAGTTTATTAAATATAATTATTTAATAAAGTTATTTAATAAAATAACTATAAAAAGTTAAAATAAAAAATAATATTTATATGATATTTTTATATATTTAAGTTCCTTTTATTGCTAAATATATTTAAACTATTTATAACGTTAGTTTTTTTACTTGATTTTAAGTTCTTGAAAATTTTTTATTCATAGACCTTCAATTTTGATTTTATTGTTATTTTTTAGCACGAGTATTATACTATCAATGTTATTTTTGTATCTTTAGACATTTAGATAAGAAAAAGTAAATTAAAGTATAAAGAATATAAACTTAAATAAATATTTAATTTTTACGGTGTTAATTTGCGTAATAGTTAAAATATCCTGAATTATATTATGCTAAAAATGATAAAATAAATTATCAGAATACGAAATTTGAAATAATAAGTATAATATACAAATATTTAAAAATAAAAACAAAATAAAGTCTCATACAACAATATTGATATTTTGAAATATCAAAATTAAAATAATGAAACAAATATTAGATTAAAATAACCAGTGAATGTTAATATATATTTTATTGCAAAAAAGAAAAGTGAGAACAGTGGAGTTTGGGAATTCCTTTTGGAAATAAGTTTAGGGTGAACAGAAGGTAGTGGGTTAGTCAGCATAAGGTCTGGTGCCTGAGCTAACATGCTTCAACATAAACAACTTCAAAAGCTTAGTTGCTACACCTTTTGGTCGTCACACATTTCATACAATCCCACGGGCTCACAACGTTAATACCTTGATGCCCTCTTCCCACCACTCCTTCTCCACACAAAATCTCATCTTTCAACCACCAAAAATAAATCCAATCTAACGTAGCCTATCACACAGAATATTAATATTTCAGGAATCTTCACTATTCTTCTTTTGACATATTTTCTTCCTAGGATCAACGTCTTCCAGCCCTGTAGCCTCTCATTCAGTAAAAAAGATTCCCATTTCTATTTCTATATACATTCTGTCAATTTATATGCTAAAAAATGAACACAGAAAAATGGACTTGTTAGACACTGTAACTTTGGTCGCTCAAATATTGGCTTTAATTGTTTCAGTTAACATGGCATTACATTAATTTAGTAAAAGTGACCCTTTGTAAAATTGTTAATTGGTTCTTGTTACACGTCACTGTTTGGTCTCGCATGTGCAAGCTACCATACCAAAGCCAACTTATCCAATATAAAAACCCCACTTCATCACAAACCCACACACTTTCAAAAACTCTCACACGTACATCTTATGTTACCCTGCAAGCACCATGAATGCTCCTACCACCGTAACCGCCATCACCACCACACCTCCCGGTAGGGATGAACCCGACTACGACAGCAGCTCCTCCTCCATCACGGTGCCGGAATCCAGCCGGAGCTGGATGACCAACCTCAGCTTCGGCAGCCGGCGCCGCCGGAGCTCGGTCTCTGTGTGCTCCTCCACCCTGGAGAGTCCGCACGCGAGGCCCCACAAGGCGAACCAGGCTGCATGGGAGGTCATGCGGCGGCTCCGGCGGGACAAGGGGCAGGTGGGTCTGGAGCACTTCCGGCTGCTGCGGCGGCTGGGGAGCGGCGACATCGGGAACGTGTACCTTTGCCAGATAAGGAACCCCGTGGTGGGGTTGCCGCAGTGCTTTTATGCGATGAAGGTGGTGGACCGAGAGGCCCTTGCGATAAGGAAGAAGCTGCAGAGGGCGGAGATGGAGAAGGAGATTCTTGCCATGCTTGATCACCCCTTCTTGCCTACTTTGTACACTGAGTTTGACGCTTCTCATTACTCTTGCTTGCTCATGGAGTTCTGCCCCGGAGGTGACTTGTATGCTGCACGCCAACGCCAACCCGGGAAACGCTTTTCCATAACTTCCACTAAGTAAGCACTTTTTCTCATCTCCTTACCTTTTTAATCATGTTTCTGATACAAACCATTCATTACTTCATTCATCACTAACCCGACTCTCTCTTCTTAATCATGCTTTTTAATTCAAGTGTAGAGAATCCTAAGCCTTATACCCTCTCTCACAAAAGTTTCAACTTATTTTTTTTCAGAACTGAAGTTTATTCTTTTCTCAACTTTTTGACATTGCATTTGAAAAATAAGTAATTATATCCGAGTACTCAGGCACTAACAATTTTATAGTGATATTTTAAAAGTTAATAAAACCTATATAGTAATTGATGGTTGAATGAGAGTGTGATTATTAACTTAACATCAGTTATGATGATTATGTTTTATGAGGTGTTAACGTCGGGGTAAATTTTGGAAAACGCTACACAGGTTTTATGCGGCTGAGACGCTATTGGCATTGGAGTATCTTCACATGATGGGCATAGTGTACAGGGATTTGAAGCCAGAGAATGTGCTTGTGAGGGAGGATGGACACATTATGCTTTCAGATTTTGATCTTTCGCTCAAATGTGACGTTGTTCCGAAGCTGTTAAGGAGTAAGACGAGAGTGGAACGCAGTATCAAGAGTACAAAGAGATCTGTGCCAGCCTGCACTGCTCCCATGCAGCCTGTGCTGTCATGTTTCTTGGCATCAAGCAAGAAAAAGAAAGCGACTGTGACAACAGTTATAAGGGAAAATGTTGAGGTGGAAGAGCTTGATCCGGAGCTGGTGGCTGAGCCTATTGATGCCAAATCCAAGTCATTTGTGGGGACACATGAGTACTTGGCACCAGAAGTGATCTTGGGGCAAGGACATGGGAGTGCAGTGGACTGGTGGACGTTTGGGGTGTTCCTGTATGAGATGTTATACGGAAGAACACCCTTCAAAGGTGAAAACAATGAGAAAACTCTCGTCAACATTTTGAAGCAGCCATTGGCTTTCCCTAGAATTGCAGTTAGCAGCAGCAAGGACTATGAAGAGATGGTGAAAGTTCAAGACCTTATAAGCAAGCTGTTGGTGAAGAATCCAAATAAGAGAATTGGAAGCTGTATGGGTTCTGTTGAGATCAAAAGGCATGAGTTCTTCAAGGGTGTAAATTGGGCCTTAATTAGATCAGTTAGGCCACCTGAAGTCCCTAATGACATGAACAAAATTAGGAGTAGGGTTTTGCTACCAAAACTAAGCAAAACAGACAGGGATCAGCCATATCAGCTTAGAACTCATCATTTTGAATACTTCTAACAGCAAAAAATATGTAAATAGTTTAGCAAAAATAGGATTTCCCGCAAATATGTGTTTGCCATTAAAGAAATTAAGGGCTCTTTTCCCCTTGTTTTCTGTTTTTTTCTTTTTTCTATGTACTGATGAGAGAAAGAATTAGAAAAAGTAGTATATGTATGACCAAGGCACTATGCATTGAACTCACAGTTGATTTCTCATTATAATAATATTGATATGTCTCTACCAATAAAATTTTCAGTAGTTGAGGATTTGTAGGTGTAAAAAAAGTGGGATCCCATAATTGTCCTAATGTGATTCTCATGAAAGCTTAAGAAGTCATGTGATGACAATAATTACAGTTCTCATTGATGAGAAAATTGCAGGGAAGAAAAGATAAAAATCACTTTATTCTAACAATACTTTATAACATTGTATACCTTTTTCTCGTATGGCTATTTTCACATCTGCGCATTCACATGTCCTTTTCACCGAACGAAGAAAAGAAAGAAAAAAGAAAACGTTTCACGGGGCTCTTTTTTTCTCATTGTTTTTTGGTAACATATTGTAAAATTTAAAATTGTGGTGATTATCTACTACCCTTTATAATAAACTAAGGTTCTTAAAGCTCATTTGAGTTTTCATGATCATTGGGTTACATTCTTTTAGGAGAGAGAGAAATGTATGTAAACAGCCCCTAATTTCTGAAATCAGGGGTAATGAATGTGTGGAATTAGTTAATAATATAAGTAGAGGCAATTTGGGAATGTGTTGCTAACAGTAATGATGAGGTGAGAGGGGAATAAAAGGCTTGTAGGGAGTGTGGACCATTTTGAATGCAGTGAAAAAATCACAGCAATAATTTGATCTTAACATTTAAACCAAAGAAAACCAATCAAAATCCAACAGGAATCCTTTTCTTACCTAAAGTATCAATAAATCAAATACCTACTATGAGTCAGTGCATTATGGATGACAACCCAAACTTTGGTGCTCTCTTCCATTGCAGCTCGAATTACAATACACGTTCATTACGTACTTCCAATCCCTTATCTTTCTCTGCCTCCGTAATCAAAAGAAAGGGACTGTTTTCCTTCCTGGAGTAAAAGTCCTTCATTTTCTATTGGTTATAATATGTAACATATTCATACATACTAGCAAAGTGGCAACAGAAACATGATGAAAAATGGAATCACACCCCTTTAACTCAAAAACTATGGTGGTGTTGTGACTTTCTCCTCCATAGAGAAGAGTTTCCTAAATTTGACACATATTCTGTCATCTAAGTGGTAAATATTGCCATATATGACTAAAAGGAAGACAGCATAAGTCACAATTTAGATTTTCATTCTAATGGAGTACAGCATTACATGGGCAAGCATCAGCTTTTATCATGTCATTGATTCAGTTTTTTAAGCATGAATGAGCTGTAAGATTATGTGTGTCCAAATAGTCAAGTACTTACATGACTTTTTCTCATTTCTTTCAGGCCTTTTGTTTTCTTTTGAAGGTTAGATCTTGGGGTGAAGCGACTGAGGACTGAGAAGTTTATGTCAGTGCTTCAGTTTTTTCCTTTTTTTGTGACAGCGCATGGTAGGTTTCAATCTCGGGGCTTTGAAGGTTGTTGATCAAAGGTTTGGCCGCCAACAATTTCATTTTTTCCTTATCATGAGACTTTCTATAATCTTTTTAAAATAAATTTATCATCATAAAGATATTAATTTTATCAATGAATAAGATACTAGTAACATAAGATGCATTTGAAAATGAGTTTCATTGACTGATGCACCGTACTCTCAGAGGTGACATGTCTATTAGCAGAAACAGACCCCCCAGATTACAGACAATGTCTTCCAATTGCAGAAACACATACATTGGTACCACTCTCCTCTCCTTCAGCACAGAACTGAAATCACAACTTTCATCAAATCATCAGAGGCAACAAAAGTAATAATGCTTTTAATGTCCATCAGATGTGTTATGTTATGTGAAAAAGCTTAATTATGTTGGAGCCATTATAGCATTCCAACCCAACTAATATGATTTGATAGTTCTTTTTCTTTGTTGGATCTCCCTCGTTACTCGTGATCTCTCTCCCATCCCAGCCTAGTTTCACCTTCACTTTTTTAGCATGTATATTCACGCACTTCAATTTCGTTCTCCCCCCCCCTGCAAAACTGAAGCACAAACAGATCAGAACTATTTGGTGACATAAGCATTGAAAATTTAAGTGGAATTCTCAACAACAATTAAGATTAAAAATTAGATTTTTATTTATATGTAAGGTGATTATCTAATGCTTTCTATGTTTACTTTGAGGGGTGTTGATTGTCTTACTCAAGTTCAATTGAAATGCGTAATCAATTATTAAGTTTGGTAATAAAGGTGACACGCTTTTAAGAAAATATTAGTTAATTTAAATTCTATATAGGTAATTATTACAATAGTCTCCTAATCGAAACAGAATTTGAAACACTGATTTCACAATGGATGATCGATGAGAAAGAGTTAAAGTATCAGGGAAACTATTTTTAAAACATAAAAGGATAACATATAAATTATATGTTCAAAAGAAAAGGTTTTTTAGTCACATTTTCTAATACTAATCTTGCTTAAGTGCAAATTTGATGTGGAGATCCAATGTAATAGAATGATAAAGTCTAAGTTGCCGGTGTGTCACATAAAGGTATCTCGGTAAGAATTACTTTTGAAGTTTAACTTCATTGAATAAATCTACTTTTGCTTTGAAGGTTGTTGATGAAGTAGGGAATACCTCAAAACAAGATACCCTTGTTTGCTTCTATTCAAAAATGATGATTTATATGAAAAGTTGCGACGGTCACATGTACATTCTTATTTAAGGGAAACCTTGATCATTTAAGGAAAGTCAGACACGTTTGAAATTACAAAATTATTCTCATATATATAAACAATACAATATATGAATTTATTCTCTTTGCAAATGTACTGATAATCTTTCAAGGTGTATTGGTTTTATTTGAATAAACAGCACCAAAACCATGTTATATAACATAATCAAGTATAATCTATATTTTTTAATAATCATTCATATTTTATTAATATATATTCTTGTAGTGCTATAAAATAAATTAATAAAATAGCCATTAAAATTTAATTTAAACTAACATAAGTGTTTGGAAGTGAAAACTAAATTTAAAATTTTGTTGGAGTTTAAATTTATAAGATGATATATTTTATCTAATGGGTCTTATACGAGACTTACAGATACTAAAGAGAAATTGAATCTTAAGATTTGAACTTAGTTTTAGCTTTGAGTGGGATAAAATATTTTAAAGTTAAAATAAATAAATAAATAAATAAATAAATATATATATATATATATATATATATATATATATATATATATATATATATATATATATATATATATATATATATATGTATGTATATGGGAGGTGTTAGCTAGTTATTAAGGGGTGAATTTTGCAAAGGTAAGCATCTTATTAGAAATTTGGACATTTTAATTTTTCTTCTCAATAACAAAGAACATGTTCTCATTCTCCAAACTAACTCCTTCACTCTCCATTAAATTGAGTAATTGTTAGTGTTATGATTTAAATGTATGAGATGAATTTTAGTTGTTAAGGGGTGATTTATGAAAGAAATCCAGCGTAAATTAGTTTTGGTATTGTTTTAGGAAATATTATGGTTGTGGTGGCGTGGTTGAAAATGATTTGATGATAACTTTAAAACTTTTTAGAGCTAAACTAGTTTATATAGTTTTTCTTTTGTTAAGTAAAGATTATATGGCAAAATGATATGTTTAGATAAATTGATATTTTAACTAATATGAATATATGTTATTGATTTTGCATGTTATGTCACTCAAATTATAGTTTGCCACCCAGACGATATAGATAAGTATCAAATTATGAATTTTATCATTTAAACAACTATATCACTCAATTAGAAAATGCTTTATTTAAATGATCACTTAAAATTTAAACAAAGTAACACATAAAAGCATTAACTTTTAAAATACTAACGTTACTTAAATTGTCCAACTCTATTTATTATGTTAAATTGATATGATTATTTATGAAGTATATATATAAGTTCATCATAATTATGGTATTGACTTTTTTTTTATCGTCAATAAAAACATATATTAGAATAGAAACATACTAAGGATGTCTCAATCTTAAAATAAAAAATAAAAAATCAATCAAAACAATTATTGCAAGGTGCTTTGAACCACGGCTTCCCTATATATCTATGCCTATTGCACTACATTATTACTCCATAACCAGTTATCAGAGAAGATGTATTTATCTCACTTCAGTACTTATAGTCTAAATTATACACAACGTGTGTTTAGTACGTTAATTTTATATTTAAAGTTTGGCCCACTTACGTAATAATATTAGTTAATACGTGTTTAAAAATTAAAAACAATTGTGAATCATTAAGTTCGTGAACCTAGATACAAAACTAAAAATTAAAAAAAAAAAACATTTAATTCCTTTTAATAGCAAGAATTAAAGAAATAACACATTATATTTTGCAAACACAGAGTTTACTACAAACAAATCTCCCGAAATAAGGTAGGATCAAGAGACCAACGGTGGCAAAATTTTGTTATTATTTAGCTTACTCTCATGGACTCGATAAAAACAATGTTATTTAAAAACATTTATATTAATTTAAAATAAGAAAATAATATATGTAATTATTATATAAAAAAATATACATAATTATCTAAAATAAATTATTTTGTATAATAAATTTATTAACTTTTATAACAAGATGGTTTGGACAATATTGTTGAATATATAATCATATGTTAAATTTGAGTACCTTTTTTAAGTGAAGATTGAAATATTTATTTATCAAATATAGTAGATTGACACTTTTTATTTTATTTAATTCTATTGATACAAGTCAAGCTTACTAAACTTATTTTTTTTAAATTATAGACAAAACACTTGTTTATATGTAATTATATTAAATATTTTCAATAAATATGATATGAAATTAAGAACGTCCTAATATAAATTTTCTAACCATGTTCGAACTAGTAAGAAAAATCAATTTTGTTTGTACCTCACTCATTAATATCTTCGCAGGACGGAACATGATATTTTAATATCTTGTAAATTTTTATACTCACTTTATATTCATTATTTTATTTTTTATTGTTTTTACAAAATATAAAAATTTATTTTTACTAAAAATAAATTATCAAATAATTAGTAAAGTTTTCAAAATTTAATTTCTCTCTAAAAATATTGTTTTGTCTTTTATTGTATGATGGCTATATCATTCATAAAATTATAAATACTTTATATAAAAAGTATGTAAATATATGTTTTTCGTAATTTACATTCTCCTCACTTTTATTTTATCCCTTCTCGTCTTTTATTTTACCTCATGTGAAACCTCTTATAGACTATTTGATTTATTTAAAAAAAAAAACTTATTACACTAATCATTGCATTAATAATGATTCCTTTTAAGAGAAAAATGTATTAAATTGTTGAAATTGATGTAAAGACAGTGAAATAATTAAAATTAAAACTAATAATAACTCACATAGTTCACTTTGAATATCATAAGTATAGTGGTCTATCCTATCATTTTTCCCTGTCCTTTCACCATCTTCATCACCTTTATTTTAATCATTGTAGGCCAAAAAGACATCCCTCTAATAGTCTATAGAGGCATACACAATTTGTTCCGTGGTTATCAATCTCTAACTTTTATATATATACGTCTTATCTTTGCACAGGATAATAACAGGGACAATTACATTACCAGGATGTTGAACAACTAATCCATGCATTATTAATTTTCTATTTAATCTAGTGTTAGGGTATATAGGTATTCAACCTAGTGCTTCATGAATCATTGGAGGATACAATAAAAATGGATATTAAATAATTGTTGCCATGTGAATTTCTACGTGCCCATTGCACCGTTCAATATATATATATACCTATGACCCTAGGGAAGGAATTTAGAACAAATCTTACGAGTTAATTGCAGCATCAAAATCTTGTCACAACATCTTCGTGGGTGATTATATTAACAAGTTAAATTAAATATATTTTAATCTCTTGCTATAGAATTCAATGAACCTGAGATTAGTGAATGAATGTTGGGGAAAACATTTCCGTCAAATGGTCCATGGTGGAAACTTAGAGACACTATGTCATAGTTACATACTAGTTGTCTACATTTATAAAAATATTGTCAAATAGTTTGGTTGAATAAGATGCTTGAATTTTTATAAAATCTTTAACACATGTTTAATTCCTATGAATCAAAGACTGTTACAAAAATGCTTCAACAAAGTATTTGTTATCTCAACAATATATAAATATATATATATATATATATATATATATATATATATATATATATATATATATATATATATATATATATTATACAAATATGAGCATTTATTATTTACTTAGTCATTTAGAATGTAAATACAACACGAGATTTTTCACAGGTTTCTCACTCTTTTGATATACTTAGATGCTCCACCTTCACACAAGACCTTTTTAACAAGAACATATCTAATGACTATTCATTTTTTAAAATTATGTGTTTTTACTTAATCTTTTTAAAATTGTTAAAACACATGCTATTTGCTCTCCTTTTTCAAATATTATTATGAGCTCTTCTATAAGTCTTTAAATATTATTATGAGCTATTCTATAAGTAAAAAAAAAAAAAATTACAATAATAGCACTTACTCAAAAAGCATCAACTTTAAACAATCTAACCACACTCCCTTCATTTTATTTTATTTCATTTGAAAAATTAAATTGTTATTCATACTAAAGTATAGGTTTGATGCAACCTAATTACTTCAATTATATAACCTAATTCAACTTTAATTTGTTAAGTAAAGACCACATTAAATTTCTAATTACTTATGTTGTATATGAGAAATGCAAGTCTCTTCGAATGTTTCAAGTTGCCTTATCATATTACTTTTAAAATTAGAAAGTATTTATTATTATAAAAAATTATAATAAGTTATTAACTTTTTTATGATGATAATAATTTAGTCTTCATAATAAATAAATTATATATATAAAAGTTATAAATACTTTGCTTAATTAAATAGAAGCAACTATTTTGTGATAAATTTTATAGAATATTTTTTTTTTGTATACTCCAAATTTAAATTTATTTTTATACTATTTTTTTAAATTAATATTTTCTTAATAAATATTGGTAACTGACTTCTCTATTTTTAATACATTTTTGCGGTTTTTCCCAAGTTTTGGCATCTCCATTTTTAACCATCTAACACCCCAAGAGACACAAAAATAACACAATCTATCTATCTATTTAACCATGCATAAATTGTAGGTGAAAGTATGTCGGAACATTGAACCATATCTCATCTTGGTTTCGTTGAGTTTAAAAAATTTTGTGTGGGGTTTCATTTTTTTGCTACAACATTTGTCTTATTATACCGTTTCTATGTTTTTTATGTAAAGGTGGATCCTCTAATTTAATTATAGTGAGAATATAACTCCTGATTTATTCAACTCAAAGTAGGTAATTTTTTTGTAATGTGACTCTTAACCTCTCTTTATAAGCACCTTTTTACATACCCCAACGGAGCCCGGTCATAACTATCCGGTCCAATTTAAAATTAAATTCATTATGCATAGCAGATTTGGTATAAAAAAATTAGAGGAAACTATATTTATTGAAGCCATATTAAATAAATCTCACACCTCGTTATTATTTTAAAATATATACATCTTTTTATTTGTTTGATATAATAATACTCATATATCTAACTTTTTAAATAAATATCATTTTGTATGCTTTAATAGATGGTATTTTTTTTATATTTTTAACAAAATGACACCCACGTTTCTTAGTTTATTTAAAAATAAAATATTTACTAGAATTTAAATATAAATAAAAAATTATAAATAAAAAATGATTTAATTATAGAAAAAAACTTTTATATTTACTAATAATCATAATATCGCAATATTGTAAACGAGATTAGCTTCGACCAAGAACTGAAAAATCAGTTTCAAGATTAAAAAAATATTATCATATTTTAATTTTAAACAATAGTTATTAACTTTTTCTTATATTCTTCTTAATAAAGTGACTATCATAATCCTTATTTTATTTATATCTACATTTGTGTTTGCTTTAAAATTATATGTAAATATAGTCATAAGTTAATAAATGTAATAGTATATTTATTTATTTAATATTAAATTATTATTTTCTCATAAATATAATATTGTTATATTTTTAAAGACAATTTATAATTTATTTGTTATGATATTTTAAGATAAATTAAATCATTCAAATTTTATATAAAAAAAAATTATTTTTATATTTTAAAAACTTAATGTTTGAGTTTTATTTTATATGGTATTTTAAATAAAATAAAAGAGGAAATTAATATTTATTAAAATTAAAATATAAGTGAGGTAAATTTTGCTTATTATAAATATAAGTACGTAAAATTTAAAGATGTGAATGTCATTTAAAAAAAACGATAAGAAAGAAATATAGATGTTTATTTTAAAACTAACAGAGGTATAAGTATCATTTAAATGACCTTAAGACAACAAGTGCAATTTTTCCAAAAAAATAGAATTAAAAATAGGAATTTATGTAAACCATTTTCTTTTACTTAAAAAAACCTATAAATCTGTTAACTATAATCAGTTAATTTATTTACTAATTCATATTTTACTACAATAATAATTATGATTGTAGAAATTAGAAGAAAAAACTATTTTATCATGGCAAAGATTAATATTTTAAAAGTAAATTTCATTGTTGCAAATAATTTATTCTCGAGTAATATGATTATTAGTTTAATTTTCAAGGTTTATACAACATATTTAGATTCATATATTCGAAACAAAAAAAATACCATAAAAACCTCACAACACAGAATGATTAAAACAAAAACAAAACGAGAAAAATAAAGAGAATATGAGAATAATAGTAATAAAAGAAAGCATATTTGTTGAAATTTTAAATTTTCAAGTACATGTCATTAATAAAGATGATAAATAGTCTTATATTTTTAAATCATATTTTCATTAGAATTACTAAAGCAATTATAACAACATAATGTAAAATACTAATAAATATATTATTTAAATAAAATAATTTATAACTTTTAAAATAGAAATAAAGAAATATATCTATTAAAAGAAAAATAAATGATAAAAATAGTATTATTTCCACAATAAATTACAAAAATGAATAAAATATCATTATTTTTTGTTGTTAAATTCCTAAGAAAATATTTTTTTTTTTGTTTTATGACTGTACACAAAATAGTAATTACTGTTTTTTTATTGTAGAAATGAATAGAGGAAAATATTGAAAAGTGAGGATGTGATAGAGAATCAAAGTTAGATGCGGAAATCGCAGAAAAGAGTAACTTAAGACGTTGACGCTTAACTTTACAATTGGCCACCCACTTCACCACCAAAACCAGGGTCTCCCTCCCTTTGCCGCAAAATTACGCCAAACACCTCCTACACTCTCTCTGCTGTGAGTGCGATTCCCTGCGGTGACTTCAACACGTGTCGAAATCCAAAGCAACATAACAGAACCACTACCACAGATCCAATGGGGATGAATGCCTACCCACCAACTGGAATCCATCGTTTTACAACAATACATGTTATGTTATTGATGGTATATTAAATACAATTAATGTATTTTGAAAAATATTATTAAATAAAATAACGTTTTAAGAAAAATATGTGATTTTTTTTTTTTTTATCAATGAGGATGTAGATTAACTCCTCTGCTATTACGTTTAACGTATGTTTTCAAATGTTTGGTTATTTATTTGGATCGATCAATGCATCAGAGACCAGTGCCCATGGTTTTGGGCCCATCTCGGGTCTAAACTTCAAACCACCGGCTTCTACCCTTGCCGTTGCGGAAAAAAATAAAAGAAAAAGTGAGATAAAGTAACTTTTCTTGTATCTTAAATGCGGCAGGTAAACAAAGACATGCAGAGCACTAGTGAGGAGACGGAATATTTTGTTTTATTCATTTTTATGTCACACGTGCGAATAGCACGTTGTTTCTTGCCTGGTTATAACAGGATAAGGCAACTTGTGGGAAGCATTTAAATGACTTAAGCATATAATCGACATTCTAAAATGGTTTTAAAGTTTAATTTCGCAATCAAATTATTTACCATTAGACTGTTGTTTTATCAGATCACCTGTCTTGCAAGTTTTCCTCCATTCAATTTGTCCAATTGTGAGACACTAACATGACTAATTAAAATACATGTAAGAATAATCTTTATTTTTAAATTTAACTTTAATGACATTGAATTACTTCTAACCACAGTTTCAGAGGATGGACCAGAATCCATGAATGAATTTGGGGAACAGCAAAAACATGAAGTACCAACCGACCGAAACCGAAGCTAAAGTGAAAACAAGTGTCTGAGACGGTGGATTTCCATTGAAACCATCAAACTGCACCCTGCCAAAGTCCTCTCTTTCTCTTTTTTTTGGGAAATAGTTTTAAATAAATGATTTATTTTCTTCTCCAAATCTCAGTATAAATATACCAGCAACTGCATCAGCTATTCAACCAAAGCTACTTCAGTTATTCATCTGTTTTAACCAGCACTTCTTCCATTCTTAGCTTTCATCCAACCAAATTTTTGAAGATGGACAAGAGAAATGTTGCTGCTAATTCTTCCTTTGAAAGGACTAGCTTGGCTTCCCTGGATCAAAAGTTGAACATGGCCAAGCGCTGTGCTCACCGTAATGCCTGCTTAACATTCTGTTTTCTTTCCCTTATTTCATGTCTGGACTGATACAAGTAGTTCAGAACTATGCTCATTGATGAGATCTGCAAATTTGAGTATATCTGAATATTATTTGGTTTTAATTTAGATTTTCGATTTGTGTGTAACAGAGGGAGTGATGGCAGGAGCCAAGGCAGCTGTTGTTGCTACTATTGCCACTGCCATCCCAACTGTAACTAATACTTTCCACCTATTCAATTTTCTTTGTTTTTCTTATTTTAGACATAAAGTTATGATGAATCATAATGTGTGTACATTTCTTTGATCTGCAGATGGCTAGTGTAAAGATGCTACCTTGGGCAAAAGCACATCTGAATCACACTGCTCAAGCTCTCATAATTTCCACAGGTAACTGGGTCCTCCAATCATCTCTTCATAACAGTTACTATTATTGTTGGAATTAGTGATCTTAATACCATATTGTGTATACAGTGGCTGGAGCAGCATATTTCATAGTAGCTGACAAGACCGTTTTGGCAACTGCAAGAAAGAACTCCTTCAACCCTCCCTCCAACCCATGAATTTCAAACCAACAACTTGGTTGTTCGATTCAGCTGCATTCCTCTAATCGGACTATAGTTGCATTAACCCGATCATGGAACTCATCACATATGTGTATGCATTTATAATTTATAATAAAGAAGAGTTTGCATTCTATATACAGTTGCAGAGCACATATGTACCAAACATCAGTTAATTATAAGAATGCAAATCATTGTCCTTTCATCTACAACAAGTGCAATTATCTTCGTATTGAAAATCTTGGATATTAGCAGGGTAGCCCAATGGCAATTTCCGCAATTACAGAGATTATCCCCACGATCCTAATTGTAGTCACTGCCTTTTGCTTAACAAACCGAAAGCAATAGCCAATTTTTCAATGTGTTTACTCAAATCTCCTTTCTTCCAAACCTCATCCGTATCACGCACATCAGAAGCATTAGGCACAAACCCAGTTTCCTACAATAAACCTAAATATATTAATTTGTAAATAAAATAGGAAATAGCAGGTTAGATATTAGAATACCGAATAGACCATTAATTCAAATTATTTTGATGATGATATAAAATTAAAAAATTTGCAATAGATTGAAGAAAAACCAAGAAAAATCTAACTTCTTAAATAACATAAATTTCTAATTAAAGGCAATTTCGTAAACTGTAATTGTTGATTCAAATCTGCTAAACAAACATGTATGAAAATGATTTTCTTTTTAGAAATTGATCATAAAAGAGGACATGAAGAATTCCATGTAATAATGAAAACATTTACATATATGATACTTTACTTTGTCTTTTATAGTTAGTGAATGGAGGACACTTTCTTTATAATCACTTATCTGCCTCAGTATTGTGTGAATATTTTGAATCTGCACATGGAGCTTATGAGAAAGAAGCCATGCAGACCTGAATGTTATATATGTTTGACAAAAGGTAAGTATGTCTCAAGATTTTCTTGCTCTGGTTGAAAGACTTGTTCTTGTTCTGATTATTCACCTAATTCAACCTGTCCATGAATCATACAAACATCAACTGCAGAATCCCAAACCCAAATAGCTCCATCCAGCCTCATTCTACATTTCTCTTCAGAGCCTTCGCCTCTTCGAACTCCCCATCTCTAGTTTGGAGATTTATGCATGTTTCAACTGATTTGTTATTATTTTAAGAAATTTTAACTAATTTGTAAAATATTCATAGTAAAGGAGATAAAATATATCATTAACAAAAATATAATAATAGTAATTATAAAATTATTTTTTATGTATTAATTAAATAATTCATGTGATTTATTTGGTGTATAATAAACATAAGACAAAAGTTCTTATTTTTAACTGTTATTTATTCATTTTGCACATTTTATTTTTTTACTTTTAAAATTGCATATATTTTACCGTTACAGTCAATAGTTTCCCCTACAAACAAATTTTTTAAAGTAAGTCTGGAATGGGAGGAGATTGTAGGTGCATTACTTATGCATTATTTGAATTTGTTGGTTACTTTTTATAGAAGAAATATAATATGAAAGAGGTATAAATGAAGTTTTTATCTTGTTTATTTTACGTTAATCAATTACATCATGTGAACAATGTGTATGTTAAGAGATGTAAATTTACTTTAAATAATACCAAGTGTAAGATAGGATTGTCTGCTTGAGAAGAATATACGTCAAATACGCTGTTGGAAAATCTAAACAATTTTATGTAGACTTTAAAAGATCCAATGTAAATGTTACGTTGATTGAATAAGCGTCTAACATAAATATAAACATTTTTATGGGATATCTTAGGATCTATATAAAAAGTATTTGAAATAACTAAAAAATATTATTAAATGCTTTTTTATTTTTTATGTCACATTTATTAGAGTGTTACCTAAAATCTATGATTTACTGCTCCTTTTATGTAGTACACATGCTTTATGAAAACATTTTAAGACACAAATAGAAGAAAAATAAATGAGGGGGTAAACGTTTTAATTGATTGTCAAGCAAGAATTTTTCTTCAATCAGGTGGGAGATGTACCATTTTTTGTATTAATCTAAATTACAATTATACTTTAAGTTAAAAAAAAAAAACATAATTTCACAAGTCTCATCAAGAACAACAATTATTCTAAAAAAAGAAGTTTGAGTTACATAACAAAATTTTTTAATTTACTTCTTGTTGGTATTAACTTCTCTTATGTTATTGATACATATATGACGAAGGGTGGTTATGAAATTTATTTTTGGATAGATGCAAGATCTAGGATAGTTTTTAATTTGACAATGATAATTATTAAAAAATTAAAGAAAATATATGACAAGTAAATTAACAATTCATAGAACGGTACCGAAAAATCCCTCCCTTCCTTCCCATGTTACATACAATTTTTTTAAATCAAAACATTCTGGAGAAATTATCTTTAATAGTCTATTTAATAGTGTGAGTTAATATGTAAGACCACAATTTTTGAGTGGAAGACAGATAAATAGATACTTAATAAATTAAAGTCATGAACAATTAACAGTTCAGATAGTATTATATATTTTTAAAAAGTAAATTTATTATGTGTTAAGATGTGACAATTTATAATCCTGTGCACTTTTTACTATTTTATCATATTTTGGATTTTAATTATTTGATAATACTTTAACAAATTTAATGTGCATTCAGAATTTAGATTTGAACATGTACATTTTCAGGCCACTATATTAAAATATAGTAAATTTAAAGTAACTATATCATGCCGAGATAATAAACATAGCATCAGTTTAAATGTGGAAAAAGTAGAAGTGGTAACAACTCAGGTTGGCTAAATTAGTTTGTTTCAATTTCTATAATATTATATTTTCAGTGATTATTTTGTTTTTGGGTTTATCAAGACGTTTCACTCATCTTTGTATGTTTTCAAAAATACTCTTTAAGTTTTTTTTTTTAAATAAAGTAGAATTAGAAAATAACTTCCTAGATTTTTTTCTCTTTGAGAATAAAAACTTGACTGTCACTGTTTTTGAGAGCGGGACAAGTCAGAATTACAGCACATGCTAAGTAAAGATGCGATGTTTTCTTAGTGCAACTTTAAATGTGATGAACCCACCTTTAATGTTGTTCATTGTTATTGTGGTAATGATTCATCACGTTGAACCAACAATTTTTTGCCGACCCACTCGTTCACCTAAATAAAATTATTATATTGTACACATTCTGCCATGGTTCCAACTGTTTCGAGACTAAAATTAATATATATATATATATATATATATATATATATATTTATTTATTTAAAATAAAAATTAGAGAAATTATATAAAAATTATATGTTGGTTTATGAATATGTTAATTTTAATTTATAGAAAATATTTGTAATTTATAGAGAAACTGTCACATACTTTTTATTTGTTTATTTTGTTTTAAGAAAAAGACTCGAGTGATAGATGCATGCAACTACAATAATCTATTAACCTACCCCTGAACATGGTATTATGATATTCTTGGGATTGATACATAAGAAATGCCCATGGTTTTTGTCAATCTTCCATGGAAACCACCAGCTCCTTTTTTCATTATCTTACTAAAATTTGACTGAATAAACAAAGAGATACAGGATCGAAGGTAAAAACTAAAAAGAATGTAATTGTTTTTGGACTTTTATGCCATCTTTGTATAACACAAACACCAATTCCTTCCTACGCTATATTAGAATAAGACACGTGGTCATTTTCACAAAAATCCCCACATGCCCAAATTTGGATAAGGATAACTATTCTTTTGATGCTACTGTTTAAAAATACATTCACGTGACCTTGGTTTTTCTTTTTAATAAAATATTATTTTAAAAATATTAGGGAACAACAATGGCATCAGACCGAAACCGAAACTACTGTCTGAGACGGTGGATTCCAGATGAAACCATCAAAACTGCATCCTGCCACAGTCCTCTCCTTCTCTTTTTTCGGAGATAGTTTTAGATAAACGATTTATTTTCTTCTCCAAATCTCAGTATAAATATGCCAGCAACTTCAGCAGCTATTCAACCAAAGCTACTTCAGTTATTCATTTGTTTTAACCAACACTTCTTCCATTCTTAGCTTGTTTCCAACCAAATTTTCAAAAGATGGAAAAGAGAAATGTTGCTGCTAATTCTTCTTTTGAAAAGAATAGCTTGGCTTTCCTGGATCAAAAGTTGGCCATGGCCAAACGCTGTTCTCATGGTAATGCCTGCATAACATTATGTTTTCTTTCCCTTATTTCATGTCTGGACTGATACAAGTGGTTCAGAACTATGTTCATTGATGAGATCTGCAAATTTGAGTATATCTGAATATTATTTGGTTTTGATTTACATTTTTCATTTTTGTGTAACAGAGGGAGTGATGGCAGGAGCCAAGGCAGCTGTTGTTGCTACTATTGCCACTGCCATCCCAACTGTAACTAATACTCCCACCTATTCAATTTTCTTTGTTTTTCTTATTTTAGACATAAAGTTATGATGAATCATAATCTGTGTACATTTCTTTGTTCTGCAGATGGCCAGTGTAAAGATGCTACCTTGGGCAAAAGCACATCTGAATCACACTGCTCAAGCTCTCATAATTTCCACAGGTAACTGGGTGCTCCAATCATCTCTTCATAACAGTTACTATCATTGTTGGAATTAGTGATCTTAATACCATATTGTGTATACAGTGGCTGGAGCAGCATATTTCATAGTTGCTGACAAGACCGTTTTGGCAACTGCAAGAAAGAACTCCTTCAACCCTCCCTCCAACCCATGAATTCCAAACCCACAACTTGGTTGTTCCATTCAGCTGCATTACATTGTCGCTATCTTAGCTTGAACCCAGTCACCGAACTCATCGCATATGTATATGCATTTGAAATAAAGAAAAATTTGCATTTCAATATATGGTGAGAGATCAAATATGTACCCATTATCAGTTATGTGAATGCAAATCATTGGCCTTTCTTCTACCATTGAACAGGCAGATAAAGTTTCACCACACTAATTGCATGAACAAAACCTGTCTTTCAGAGATGGCGAAAATAATCTTATTTTGTTAAAGTAAAATTATAGTTTAAAGTGGTACATTGAATAAGCACGGACAAATATTTGCTATCTTGTCTCCTCAACTTGAATCTTAAACTTTATTAAACATTATAAGAGTTACTTTTCATTTGTCACTGTCTTCTTACTGAATATTGATTAAGAAAAATTATCTTCTTTTTTTTTTATGTTTACAGTGATTAATTTTTTTTATCATCAACACCAACCAATATTGTTTCTGATCAATAGTCTTTTAGATTTTTTTTTATAATGTTGATTGGAAAATTTTTTAACCAATATATATTTTTTCCGTATCAACTGAGGAAATATTTTAACATGCATTGATTTAAAAGTCAGAAAAAAACTTATAAAAATAAATCTTTTCTTTAGATAGCTCATCTAAATAAATATATTTAACATCAATAAAAAATTGAAATTAATTAAAAAAATTCATTAATATGAATCAAACAAATTTCATTAATACGAATTAAAAATTTTCATTAATATGAATTAAAAGATAATCTTTTCTGTATTAATGGTAATTGAAATATTTTGGTAAAAAACAAAATTTAATAAATTGGAATTAATTTGGAAAATAAAATATTTAAAAAGTAAAATGATTCAAATTCAATGTATTTGAATGTTTTAATTCTTGATAAAAAAAATTAAGAGTTTAGGTTGAGCAAGATGTTTCTTTCTTTTGTTAATTAAAAGTGGCAATTTGCCACATATTGTTGCAATTCAATCAGTCCATGAATCCTAAATTGGGCACATAACTTCATATAGCTCCCTTTTCATATTTCCCCATCAGAAGCTTCGCTTTTCTAAACTCCCTGTCCGTTTATGGCTAACCCAGTGGTATTAGAGTAAGAAACATTAAAAACAAGATATTGCATGTAAGTATAGTCAAGAAGTTGTTTAATTTCTATTTAAAAAGTATTTACGTACACAAAATAATTAGATCATTTTCTTTTTACTTATTAAACTATACTTTTATTACAATTAGCCAACTTGACTACTCTCAACCCAATTTAATTAAGATCGACTTAATTTGAAAAAATAGCAAATAATCTAACTATATTTTATTGAGTTGAGTTTTAAAGTAGAATCAACTTCAATCAACTACATATCAATTACGTAATCCTCCAAATATTAACAAGTTCTTAAAATTAGTGAGACAAATGATGAAATTTAATATTTTAAAAAATTCCTTAAAAACTTATCGCCTCAAAGACTATTTAAAAAAGAATAGTATCAAGATAAAATCGATGGTTTATTGAAATTGAACGTTGGTTTGTTCGTAAAGAGCATTTTGATGTTTATGATTGATAAAAGTATTTATAATATATAAACTAGACTTACTAAACAACAATTTGCCACATAAATGTGGCATTTCTTTCTTTCTTTAGTCATCCTTTAACAAATATAAATTCGTTGATGATTCAAAAGAAATTATTTATTAGATAATAATTATTTATTATTAAGAGGTACTGGACGGTATCCACCTTCCATTCATACATTTAAAAATAGTTATAAACGAATCCATTACAGCTAAACAGCAAAATGATCAACCAACCCAGACAGAACCCAAGTGAAAACAACTACATGAGAAGTTGAGATGGTGGACTTCATTTGAAACCATTAAATTCCTCCCCAACCACAGGCCCACCCTTCTCCGTTTTGGAAAGTAATTTTAAATTAATCATTTTTATTTTCATCAAATCTCAGTATAGATATGCCCCAACTTCATTAACCTTTTCATCCAAAACTACCTCAGTCATTCATCTGTTTACGAAGACTATTTCCATTCTTATCTTTTGATTAATCAAATTTTGGAAGATGGCCCATACAAATGTTGCTGCTAATTATTCTTTTGAGAGGAGTAGCTTGGCTTCATTGGATCAAAAGTTGGTCATGGCCAAGGGCTGTTCTTGTAGTGTGTTATAATTCTCCGTATTGCTTTTCCTTCTTATTTGATGTCTTGACTAAAACTTTTGGACAGCAGAAACGGTTTCAGAACCATTGCACGGAAGAGAGTTGCAAATTCCCAGATTTCTGAATATTGTTAGGTTTTAATTTACATTTTACATTTGTGTGTAAACAGAGGGTGTGATGGCAGGAGCCAAGGCAGCTGTTGTTGCCACTCTCGCCACTGCCATTCCAACTGTAACTAACAAACTGGAAATTATGTTCGATATGCAGCTGGCTAGTGTAAGGATGCTGCTACCTTGGACAAGAGCCAATCTCAATCACACTGCTCAAGCTCTCATAATTTCCACAGGTAAGTATGACTCAATGGAGGGAGCAGCGTACCTCATAGTTGCTGCCAAGCCAGTTTTGGCAATTGCAAGAAAGAACTCCTTCAATCCACCCTCCAACCCATGAATTCCATGTGGACAACTTTGATTGCTGGATTCAGCTGCACTACTTTAATCGGGCTATCGTAGCATTAACCCGATCATCGAACTCATCACATATGTATATGTATTTGTAGTTTATAATAAAGAAAGGTTTGTTGCCTTCAATATACAGTGAGACAACACATATATACCAATGATCAGTTAATCCTAAGAATCCAAATCATTGGCCTTTCTTCTATGCAAATGCAGATTTTATGTACCATTGAACAGAACAGAGATAGTTTCACCAGCAGTCATTGCATGAGCAAAACCCGTCTTTGAAATGGTGGAAACGGTTTCTATCTCTCGCAATTATTTCCCTATTGAAGATCTTGGATATTAACTTGGTAGCCGAATGGCAATTTCCACAAACACGAAGATTCTTGACGATCCTAATTGTAGTCCCCGGCTTTGTGCTTATCAAACCGAAGGCAATAGCCAACTTCTCACTGTGTTGAGTCAAAGCCCCTTCCTTCCATTCCTCATCCATATCATAGAGTACCTCAGAAGTATCAGGCACAAATCCAGCCTCCTCCAAAAGCTTATCTACCTCGTCCAACATTCTATAAATATATTCACTCTGTGAGTGCAACTTATCACCAACGAGGAACTCATGCACAACACCATCAATCTCTATGGAGGTGCATCCGGGAACTTTCTTCATTCCTTTGTCGTTTAGCCTGGTTCTTATCCTTGCAACATCGTCCCACTTGCCAGCTCCTGCATATATGTTTGACAAAAGCACGTATGCCCCAGAATTTTCTGGCTCTAATTGAAAGAGTTGTTCTGCAACATATTCACCGAATTCAACCTGTCCATGAATCCTACAAGCGTTAAGCAGGGAACCCCAAATAGCTCCATCCGGTTCCATTGGCATATTTCTCATCATAACTTTAGCTTCTTCGAACTTCCCACCTCTAGCTAGGAGATCTATCATGCAACCATAGTGTTGCAATTTTGGTGAGACCCCGAAATCTTGGTTCATTGAACTGAAATACCGGTGTCCAAGATCTACCAAACCAGCTTGAGTACAAGCAGACAATACTCCAACAAACGTGATATCATCGGGCTGGAACCCCTCACTGATCGTTTCTTCGAAAAGTGCAAGAGCCCTCTCCGCATGTCCATTCATAGCGAACCCTGATATCATGGCATTCCTAGAAGACAAACTTCTAGACCCGTTGCTTCTAAACACTTGTTCCGCCACCTCAACGCAGCCACACTTTGCATACATGTCGATGATACTAGTCCAGAGAGAAACATTGTTCGTGCCTTTCAAGATTTTATCAACATATGCATGAACCCACTTGCCAAGGTCAAGAGCACCTAGGCAAGCACAAGCCGGAAGAACGCCCAACAACGTTACATCGTTAGGCGTCACTTTTTCTCTAAGCATGAGATCAAACAGCGCCAAGGCCTCCGCGTTCAAACTCAAGTAAGAATACCCACCAATCATAGTATTCCACGAAATCAAATCTTTTTCCTTTATCCCATCAAACAGCTCACGAGCCGTATCAATTTCACCACACTTACAATACATATCAACGAGCGCGTTAACAAGCTGAATATTCGAATCAAGCCCCTGATCTCTAACCCAAGAACCAATCCATTTTCCCAACTCCAGCGATCCCAAATGCCCACAAGCAGAAAGAATACTGACCATTGTACTCTTATTCGGCGACACGTCAGCCTCCTGCATGGTGCTAAAGCAAGCCAAGGCTTCTTCAAAGCGACCACCTTGAACATACCCAGCAATCATGGCATTCCACGAAACCACATCCTTGGCCGGAATTTCATCAAAAAGGCGTCTTGCATCGTCCACTTGGCCCTCGGAGACATACCCAGTAATAAGAGCGGTGAATGACACAGCATCTCTCAAAGCACTTTTATCAAACACCAACCTAGCATGGTGCAATTCACCCAATTGGGAGTACATGTGAATGAGGGAAGTATGGACGTGGGGGTGACAGTGGAGGGCGAGCTTGAGGGCGTGAGCGTGGAGCTGTTTCCCCAGGTGGGTGGCTCTGGCTTTGGTGCAGGACTTAAAGAGAAAGGGGAAGGTGTGGGAATTGGGGTGGAGGCCACAGTGTAACATGTGGTTGTAGAGTTGTAACGAGCAGGTGGGAGAGGGGGAGAGGGAGTGGGCCCGGATGAGGGTGTTGCAGATGAAGGCGTTGGGGTGTTGGATGGAATGGAAGAGTGAAAGGGCGTAGGAGAGGTCCTGGGAAGGGGAAAGGGCGCAGAATTGGATGAGCTTGCTCTGAGCGAAGAGGGTATTGTGGAGACCCGTTTTGATGATGAGAGAGTGAATTTGTTTGAGGGTAGCGATGTTGGGGCAATTGGAGAGGAGAGTGAGATGAGGGTGGTTTTGTAGAAGGTTGTAGGGAGGATCAGAGGAGGCGGGGAGAAAGTGGAGAATGGAAGTGGAAGGGGACACTGACACACACAACGACGCCATTGTTTTGCCACTCTTCTTCTTCTTAACGATTACTTGCCTGCAACACAAGCCATTGGCCAGTGATAAGAGTTCTTTCAGAGCCTGTCCTTCTCTACCATGGTACAAAACACATTAAAATATCACTTGTTATTTTTGGAATTTCTTTCCAAAAATTGTTTATTTTCAAATACATAACATAATGGTTAGTAATCTTTTATATTTTAAGAAATAAATACTAGTTATCAACAATAAGTATAGCTAGCTAACAAATAAACTTTAATTAACCAATTTTGTTTCATAGTCAAAATTATTACCAAATAATTGGGTTTACAAAAGCGGTGTAATTCATTTGTTTATATTATCGAAGTAAATAAATTTTGAAAATTTTATGGATTTGGACACATTATGTTCAACTACTTCAAAAAGACAACCCATTTTTGCTAAACTGACTCGGGTTTGAAATATCTTTTTTTTTTTTTATCTTCTTTAGTGAAATTATATTTAGAAACATAACTTTTTTTTATTTAATTTTTTTAATTTTTAATTTGTGTTTCTTTTTATTTTAATTCGTTATTCTTAATTTATTTTCTTAAAATCATGCTTCTAAACACATTTTTAATTATCTTTTTAATAGCCATTTTTTTTCTTCAATAATTTTAATAGTTTTGATTGAAGATTAAGTGACTGGATGTGATTTTTCTGAAAAAATCTTATGTGAGAAATATCCTGAAGATAAAAAATTGAAAACCAGCCAAATAAATAAAAGAAGAATATTATCTTTAATCTAAAATTTTAAGATATTAAATTTATAGTCTTCGACGTAATTAAAAAAATACTAGTAATGTAATTTTTTTATTATAAAATTTAGGTTGATCTTTATTTATTTTTCCTGGTTAAAGACAGTAACATCTAGGTTATTGATATATTACTCAGAAATAGGGGCTGAGTTTAGTGTTGTATAGATATCTTCTCCCTCCTTCTCACAAAATATATATATATGTAGAAATATAATTTATTGAGTCTACTTCCGGAACTCTTTCCGATCATATAATTTGATAACTTAGGTGAAGTATATCTTAAATAATATATGATTTTAGTTATCGATGCTAAGTGTAGGACCACTCTCCTGTCACTTCAATTTGAAAAATAGGTTAATTCCCCAAATATTTGGATGTCAAGTGTTGGACCCGAACTTGCCTGGTTCATTCATGGAAGAAATGCCAGGGGTGTTTCTCCGTAAAGGCTATATTTGTTGGGCAGTTGCTTCTTGCACCCATCAATTACTTTTTGGGCATTCTTTCGGTTCGTTGGAGGTGTTGTGGTTGCTTGTAGTTGATTTCCTGTCTCCTTTGGTTTAGGGTTGGATTTTGGTGAAGAAGCTCTATTTTAGGTAGGAGGGTGTTTGATATTGTTAGAGGGTTAAGGTTCGGCGGTCTAGAATGATCGGTGACGTCATTGTGTGTAAGTTGCAGGTGTGGAGTTTTTTATTTTTCATTTCCAGAAAGGAAATTCCAAAAAATTTACGGAATTTTGTTTTTAGAAAAGTATTTGCTGGACGAAAATATTTGAGTTATGGAAAACAATTTTGGAATATATATTTGGAATGAGATTTTCTGAACATGTTTTCAGAAAAAACGTTAAAGAATGAAGAAAAGTTTAAGGTTTTTCATTTTCAAAATGTGAGGTTTGAAAAATGCAAACGTCTACTCTACACTTTAGATGGGAAAAAGTGACTCTAAACATATGTTCACACTAATAACACCCACTATCCAAAAGGGAAACTGTTCCACGAATCATCATACCTCACTTAAATGAAATACATCACAGAACTTCCACCTAGCCATAACTTCCACCTAGCCATAGTTACTCCTCCAAAACACCATTTCCAAAACTCGTCTTTAAAGTACTAGAGTTTCAAACTAGCGACCAACTCCAATCCAACGACACCGAAAAATTAATCTAAATTCATCTTCAATCCACTTTAAACACTATCGAACTCAAATAAAAAATTATTTCTTTAATATAATCAACAACTTCATCTAAAAAATTGTTTTCATAGTCAACTCATTATTATGTAGTCATTATATAAGATTGTCAAGTGTTTGACACAGTCATGTGTCATGCTAACCACTTGACAACCTTATATAACAACCAAAGTAAGTTGATAATGAAAACAGATTTGAGGTATTGGCAGTATTAAAAAAACATTTTTTATTGAGGTTTGGGAAAAGTGAAAAATGAAGATGAATTTAAGTCATTCTTTGTGTGTTGTCGTGGTTGGTCTCTAGTTTGAAACAGTGGTACTTTGAAATATGGTTTGAAACAGTGGTGCTGAGATGAGATGGTTTGTGGATGATTTTCCTTTTGATTAGTGATGTGGTCTTAGATTTCCTTTGTTTGTTCTCCATTTAGGGTAAGAGGTTAATTATTTGGGTATACAAGAAAAACAAATTGAAAGAAGTTATCTTCTTTCCCCACAAAACCCTCTCAAATCAATATTCCATTATTTCACCTTTCTTCTTCTCTCATAAAATCCAATATTAATATATTTATAATATTATATATTTTTTAATAACGAATGCAAAATATTATATCCAAGTGAGGCTATTTAAAACACAACCTTATCTTTATTCTTAGAAAACACATTGAAAACACAACCTTATATTTATTCTTAGAAAACACGTTGAATTTGTGAAAATGATCTTAAACAATGGACAGAACTGAGATGATTAGTGAGACACAACAGGGCACAGAATAGAATAGGGTATTAAAGACACAACCTGCACTGGTTGTTTTCATTATACCTGTGTTGTCAAATGCTTCTGGAATCTCGAATTATCTATCCACAGCATCGTGTAGCAGCAGATACTCAGAAACATTGAAACAACTGACAATTCCACTTCTTCTAACTTTTAAATCAGCGCCATGACGCCACGGTGAAAAGTTTTATAGCCCAACAATGTCTCCCACTATTCTTATCCTTCCATTCATACATCACATCCAATCAATAGCATGGGATTCCCATTTCACTTTAAGGGTTTTCATGTGTTTAAAGACATACATGAGATTAAAAGTATTATACATTTCTGTTGTGTCATAAGGTAGGTCCCAAGATTAGGTGTATTCCATTAAGATTTTAAAAGTTTTTATGTCAAAATTTTAGTAAAATTAAAAATAGTTTTAAAAATATTTTAATTTTGAAAAGTCCATTTTTACTTATCACCCAATTTTGTAAAATTATATTGATCAAACTATGTAAATTAAAGTGCATTTTAGTAGAAGACAAACAATTCGGGATACAACATTACTATTGATGTGTGGTAGAGATAAGTGAATAAACTTGTGAACAAGAAATAATAAAATAACTACCATATGTAGTGAAGAAGATAACAAATAAATATAAGATTTTGATTAAAATAATATAAAATGAATACAAATTATTTTAAATAACTAATTCTAACTTATTGAGTCCTCCCTCCTAAAATTATTCTCATTCCTTCTTTTGAATTTGAACAATTTATGATTTTCATTAACTGGTAATTATATGCATGGATATTTGTCTACTAATTAAATGATGCTCCTACACGATTTTTTTATAAGTAGAAATTCAACCATATGAGAAAAACAACTCATGCTATGCAAATGCAATTGATTTGAATTATTGGATTGTAGAAGCTAACAAGGGAAACTAATAAGCAAGATTTTAAGTAAAATAGGTTCGAAACCTTAATTATCTCAGTAAATGAATATGGAAAACAAAACATATGGTTTTCATAAACTTCTTGTCACTACGTTTAGTAATTAGAAGCAATATGACATAACATCCTTATTTCATCCTAATGAAAAAGCAATGCTATGACTATTACAGAGGGCCTTGATCCATGATTTATCATAGGATGTTGTTTGAAGAAGAAAGTTGAGGGTAATCATTATATTGCTGCTCATCAGAATTTCCTTCTTCTAGTCTGCAGTACCAGAAACAAAAGCAATGTATATCAGTGGAACTGAGGTTAAATAGCAATTGAAAAAGAAAAGGTCGTCCTGAGACTACTTTGAACAAAGAACAACTGAAACATCAAAAGTTAGAGTCCCTCACCAAAATCCCTAGGCATTTTGCATCTAAAGCATTCTGCCCTGCTAGCATAATTATGCCCTCCACAGCCCATTCTGTTACATAAGAAGAAGGAAAAAATAAGGTCAAATACTTTGAATTAGTTAGAAATTACTATGGATACAAGTATTTGTTGCATATTTTATCTTATTTCTTGATATTGTAATTACATATTTCACGTTTTATGATAGTTGGAGGTGTAGGTGATATAGTTAGTGCTGTAGTCACAAATTAAATGCAGGCACTTGATTGAAGTGAAGCAGTTGTTAACATGATGATAATGTAGTATAAGAAAGAGATCCTATTTTGAGAACTGAAAATGTGAAAAGACCTTGGGCAACGCCAGTCTCCAGTCTTCCATCCTGGGGGGAAAGTGTCAGATCCATAACCTGCAGAGTTGTTGGCATATGCTGAAGAATAATCATCTTTGATTGCACCACATCTGTAGCAGTTTGATCGACTGGCATAGTTGTGACCTCCACAGTTACAAAACCAGTCCCCTGCCAAAGCCTCAGTCCTGTTGTATCTGTAGGTTGAAGGGTCAGGTCCTCCATACTTGGGGTATCCACAACTCTGGCATGCTTCCCTCTTCTTGAAATTTATGTGCTGACAAACACCACACATCCAATCTCCTCCAGACCAGCTCATTTTCCTGATCAATACACACACTTGAAGTCCTAAACTAATAAATTTGTGTTCCATCATTTCTCAGTGCAACAGAAAAGGGATGATCCTAGCTTCTATTAAGAGCATGCAGTATTTGGTTATTTGCATATGAACTACTGTCTAGGGTGATAGAGCAGAGTGTCGTGGTAGCACAGCATAGCAATTGTCATTTTTTGTACTCTACTTAATCTATTCATAGTAGTTGAGCCAATATGAAGTTCCATTAACAAAGAAAGATCACACATAACATCCACGCAAGTATAGAAACAAAAGTTTACCTTTCAAGAAGAATTATGAGCAATAGAAGTATTACGCAAGTAATGACTTGTGAGTTACTATAGTAGTAGTTTTACAATAGCACGAGTCAAGATGGTGACACTCTTGCTGAATTGTGAGACTTTATATATTAGTTGTAAAACTCAATGTGCTGGGGCTTAAATACAAGAGTCATCATGATTTTATACCTATATTTTTTCAACAACCACATTAAAATTACTTAAAATGTTATTTTATTATAATACTTCATTTATAAAAAACTCTACAAGCTATTTCACAACTCACTTTCAGAGGCAATATAGTCATAAACTTTTATATTTTGTAAAAAAGAAAAGAGAATGAATGTGAAAATTTATTGATTAAAATACCATGATCTTTACCATTTAAATATAATATTTTATTATTAAAAGTAGTTGTAAGAAGATGTTTTTGAAAAACTAGGTTGACAAATTAGAGTACTCTTTCATTTTCTAATAATCTCTTAAAGTAGAATTACTTGAATGCGAATATTAAAGACACTTTACATGAACTTGTAGTCCATGTAGTAAAACTTTTTAATGCAAAAAATTCTCAAATTTAGAACTCTTCACTTATCTTATAATCTTAAGGTAACTAACTTTTATTTTAGAAGACTTTTAATATAAATAATCTTTAAATCTAAGATTTTTTTACCTACTTACATGTTCTTTTAACATTCACCACACCAATTTAAGTCATGAACAAGTTATTAAATTCAAGACTCTTCACCTAATAAGGTGTTCTCTCATAATCTTTTCATAGTATTAAAAGTAATGATCATTATACTAGAAGACTTTTAATATAAGAATACTCAAATTTAAGACTCTTTATCCACTCATACGTTCATTCCATATTCATCACACTAGTTTGAACCATAAACAAATTATATATAAAATCAAGACATCACTTTAAATCTAAAATATTAAAATAATAGATTTGTTAGTTTTCTTTCTTATATATTACAATATTTTTTATTCTTATTTAATGTGAAACTTTACACTGAAATTTAGAATTAATATTATTAGATTGCATATAAAGAAATAGTGTAAGAAAAATAATTAAAAAGTTATTACAATGACTTGGTCACCTCTTGAGTAGACAAGTAGAGGCATATGAATTTTAGCCATATATAAAGAATAAGATAGAAAATAGTAACAAAAGTAAATTATTATAAAAAATCTCATAATAAATAATATTTATAGGAAACTGGTGGTTAAGTCGAATAACATTGTGACATCTATGTAACCGATCTTAATGCAATTACACTAATGATGTTTTTAGTGGAAAGTGGAGAAAAAGGGTAACAACAGTGCATGCATACACGTTTGTTTATCTAGTCTTTTGCCATCTTTACGTGATTCCTATGCATTATTGAGAGGAACATATCCGAGCGAGGTAAGGCTACGAGTGTAGTTTCTATGTGGCAGATATTTGTTCAATATTTTTATCCTCATTCTTTTTAATTCTATTCTAGTCTCCTTCTTCTTCCTTTTATCGTTTATTCATTTTATTTATTTAAATGAAAGAAGCAAGGGACAATGAGACAAAGAATCAGGTCACGAATTGCTGCTCCCTTGGTCAAATATGGCTTCTTCCATGCTGAGTGTAAGAGCAGGGGCATGCAGGGTAAGCATGAACTAATCTTATGAAAGCATTAATCATGTGAAAACAAGAGCAACCAAGAAAATTAAATGAGAATCAAACAAAAAAAACCCGCAAATCAAGCAGAAGAAGGGACAAAAAGAAAGCTCAAAAGATTAGCACTAAAAAGGCATGGAGAAAATATGAAACAGGCAAGAAAAAGGGTGGAAAAAAAAAATAAACAAGAGGGGTGCTGGTTCCTATTTAGTACACATCAGATGGGAGTACCCTGAAAGAGAAGGAAAGGGCAGAGACATGAATGGAGATTTTCAGATAGATTTTAGAGAAAACGAATTGTGTTTTCGCACTCCAAAATCTTATTCCCTGTTTACTCTCCTTTGAATAATAATAATGATGTACGAATATTTGTATACTGTAATATACTTGTTATCTAATTAATATTTTTTATTATATCATAATATTTGTAATAACAGTGAGGATTTGCCATTAACTGATTCATGGTGCACTACAAATAATAGGTTTTAAATTAACTTATCTTCACAGTATTATGGAGCACTCTTTGTATTATACATCACTTCTTTTTCTTTCTCTAATGTCATGGACTTCCTTTTCTTTCACTTGCCTTGAAAACAAAACTTGTTTTGTAGTACCTATTGAAGAGGAAACATGTAACAAAAACAACATTAAAGCACGTTATTTTGATGGTGCAGGCATTGGTTTATTGGTCCAACATGAGTAACAAGAGGCTTGGAGACGACGACAATGAGCTGAGGATGGAGAAGAGGAAAGAGAAGGAGAGAAAAAGTTTTAGTAAAAAGTTAGCTACATTGCATGTGGAAATTGTGGTCGTAATGTTTAAAGCAGATACATGTTAAATGCTAACTGCGTCACTTCACGAACTTTTTATTAATTTTTAAATTTGATAGACTAAAATATATTTTTTTCAATTTTTTAATTAACTTTAGTTATTCTATATATCAATTAAATAAATTAACGCATGGCTTTCCGGCTAAAGATAGGGTCCTTGATTCAATTCGGAATGGGTCTAAAAAACTGATATAAATAACTTTCTTTTGACAGCATAAACAACATAGAATATATATTTAAACATGTGACTTTATCATGTTTGAATTTTATAAAGATAACCCATTTGATAATGCATTACATGTACGAACGGATGAAATCGACTGGGTGAGTTTATCTTCTATCTTAATTACTCTGAAAAAAACTCAAATCAAATCAAAGGATTAAACAAGTAAACCTTGATTACGTTCTGAAGATTCAACCTTAAATTTAATGACAATATGGAAAGTAGAGATTCAAAATTTAATTTCCAAAATTGAATGAAAATATCAATTTCCAGCATCATTTTCTTTATTTAAACAATAAATGATTATTTTTTCTCTTATACCCATCCCCATCTCGTATTTTTACTTTATCATTTGTATGATTTAGTATATTTACTTCTGAGAGCAATATATGTCGTGATATATTTATACAGTGGTGTGACACATAACATTTTATATAATTATTTTTACATAAAACTTGATGTGACTTTCTAAAATTCTTTGAGATGCCAAGTAGCTTATTCTCTGGTAAACATAGAGATGACTATTTTTGGGTTTAGATTGGCGTAAAGACCTTGATTATGCTAAATTTGTGATATGGTTAAAATTCTAAAAGCAACGGCTATATTTTAGAGGCAGTATTGGGGTGTGGATTCTCCAAGTATTATTGAATAGAATAGAGAGAAAAGGTTGATAGAGGGGGGTATGAACTGTTAGTCTAAGGTTTTATTTGATGACAATACAAGCAGAATATTCATCTTGTCTGCGGAAAAATAGTGATTACGATTCCTCCTTATCGAACCTGGGCCTACAAGCCAGCATTCAGCCCACGCTGGATTCCATCCATTTCAGCCATGTCAGCAAACCCACACCATCAAGTCAAAAAATAAATACTGATTTACAATACAAAATAATTAAAGAGATACCAAAGAACCAATGCAATGCAAATACTAGCTCTCCCGGAAAACAAATACTCTTTAAACAAACAATTTAGAGAAAGTGAAAAAAGAGAGTTGAAGCTAAGAAAATAGTGGAATCTGTGCTATACAAGTCTTGCAATGACTTTAGTTAAGTATTCATCTGTGCTTTTGAAATAGTTTTCTTTTTCAGATATTTTGGTGTAATAAATAGAGAGAAAGAGTGAAGTAAAGACGAGATGTGTGAGGAAGAAAATGTCTAAGTTATTTAATAAATATTAGCAAAAGTACATCAAATAAGATTCGCATAAACATATTTTTGTTATTATAAGGCCGGTTAACTTTGTATAATCACTCAAATATTTCAAGTTTTTGTCGAGAAAATCATTATTTCGGTTTTTAATCTTCTCAATCAATTAACTTATACAGTGAGCTAGTCTCCTTGATCGAGATATTCTCTATCTTGAGAAAGGTCCTCACAATTCTGACACTCAAGTTAGTGACCGGTCCAAAATAAGATAAAAAGTTCTTTGATCAGGATCACATTATCTTTACCCCTTAACGGGTGCTCTTATTTTTAAGCCTGGAGTTGAGCCTTCTTTATGGGCCTAAGGCCCAATCATTAAGGTGTCCTAATTAATTTCATAATCTTGGATTAGGCAACACTAACCTTCTCTTTAGTTAGTCCTTTTTCGTTTAGAGTCAGCCAACTGAAGACCATCGTCGAATGAAATATTTCATAAAATAAACCGACTAACAACTATGCAAATAATACATATATATTTGGTTTTGATAACTATGCAAGTAATACACATACATTTGGTTTTGGTTTTGATAACTATGCAAGTAATACACATATATTTGGTTTTCTAAACCTTATAAGTTCAATTATAATGTGCTTTAAACTTTTTTTTTTCTACAAAATAGCTTTTATAACATCACAAAAAGGATATATATAAATTTTATAATTATTTTATTTATAAAAGATTATTATCTTCTAGACATCACTTTAAAACTTTGACATTTTAACTAATTTGATAATTTACTGCACTTTTAAACACTAGGATATTAATAAAAACAAAGAAAAAAAATAGGTAGTGGGAACCAAATCATGATATAATCATGGAAATCTATATTTCAAAATTTCATACCGATATGTAAAAATATCTTGCCTAATTTGCAAGTTTTCAAATCAAATAAAATCTTTCCACCAATTAATTTTTAAATATGTTAACATATTAGAAATTTTAAAAGAATACCAAGAGTTAAACAATAATTTCATCCTTTCCTTTAGGAAAAGTTTATTAAAGGACTTCAACCTCTATTTACAACCAAACAGATAATCACCACTTCATCACACTAAACTTAATTATCAACATAGCTTTATAATTTCTGCTTTCAAGACAAACATTATCAATGAAAGATATATAACTTCCTATATATTCTCTATTTCCACCTTTAAAAATATCATCACAAGTTGTTGAATTAAAAGTAATACAAGAAACCTCATTAATATTGTCTTTGACAATGTTTATCTTTGAAGGATTCCATTGTATCATGAACACTTTAAAAACCTTTAGAATGTCTTACAATATTAAAACATTTGAGAATAATGAGGTTCTCAACACTCTTATTCATCACCCCTTTGAACCTAATTATGTGAAAGACCCATATATTTAACAACTAATGCTTTGTTACATAAAAGAGAAAGAAATTTATCAAATCTATGATGCATTATATTACCCACACAAACAACAATATTCATATCTCGAAGAATATAATACTTTTGAGAACATCATCAATCATGAAAAGAAAAAAGATTGATATTCCATTTAAAAAAAATCGTCTATTCAAAACTAAAACTAGTTAGCAGCTTTAAAACTAAAAAAATAAATATCATATAAATTCAATATGTGAATAATAGAAGTTGCAAAAGGAATACAAAATATTCCACTTTGCAAATTATCATCTTAAACAATGTAGAAGAAGAAATGCATTTAACTTTTATAACTAATCATTAGTATTTTTAACATATTTATATATATATATATATATATATATATATATATATATATATATATATATATATATATATATATATATATATATTATTCTTTTGTTATTGCCACCAAATTTATATTGTTAAAGGATGAACACTATTCGCAACTTATTCAACATGTCACATCAGTAATATATACCACACCAACAATCACGCACGTGACAATCACATGGCAACATATGTCATTCTTAGAATAACTCTAAAATAGATATATTAATAGTAAATTACCTATAGAATTGTGGAGAATTATTAGGAAAAACAATGTCAATTATAGACAATCAATACATTTGAGATATAATATTTTAGTTGATTCTGATGTGATATTTCTGTGAAGAAAATAAGCATGTTAATACTAAAAAATATTATTTATAGGCCAACATATTACATGAATATTAAACAGTGTAGCTATGGCAAGTGGAAAAGTATGATGATGCTTCAGCCCATTCTTGAGGTGAACTGGAACAGAGAAGAGAAAAATGAGAAGAAGAAAAAAAGTGACAAATATGTTATAATAAAATAATTAGAATAGAATAGAAATAATACATAAATATAATTACTCTATGATCCATTCGTGTATATATTAGTTTGGAGGGCCAAAGACTTTGATTCCGCTGTAGCACTTTTTTGAAACCTACATAGGTTCACCTTCGAATTTTCCCAGCGTCGAGCCGCTGCATAACAAAATATTTCTTTGCACTTTCCTTTTACACTAAAAAAATAATAGTAATGATATATAAAAGAGAATGAAAACATTTGCTAGTGACGGTGCTTGTCGGATTGGAGAAATTTGTTTATGACTCCATTATCTTTAATGTGAAAGATTATTTTTTCGAGATATTAATATGTAGTAAGATATTGAGGTTTTTTTTTTTTTTTTTTTTCGATTTT